>POVV01000167.1_pt1 | contig 54211 bp, 61 predicted proteins | sample 1560271 | NCBI WGS metagenome assembly POVV01 (sample SAMN08337232, study PRJNA429181) | Bioreactor metagenome, whole genome shotgun sequencing project. | biome: cows' rumen and soil; feature: anaerobic; isolation source: anaerobic chemostat enrichment culture, galacturonate as sole carbon... | reverse complement strand
GGGGGTAAAGTAGGTTTGTTCGGTGGAGCCGGAGTAGGCAAAACCGTACTTATCATGGAGCTTATCAACAATATTGCAAAAAAACATAACGGTTACTCTGTTTTTGCCGGAGTAGGAGAACGTACCCGTGAAGGAAACGACCTACTGCGCGAAATGATAGAATCGAAAGTTGTTCGCTACGGAGAAGAATTCGAAAAGAGCATGGAAGAAGGCAACTGGGACTTGTCGAAAGTGGACGAAGAAGAACTGAAAAAATCTCAGATTTCTCTCGTGTTCGGACAGATGAACGAACCTCCGGGAGCACGTGCCGACGTAGCGTTATCGGGATTGACCATCGCCGAATCGTTCCGCGACTCGAAAGCAGAAGGCCCGAAAGATATATTATTCTTTATCGACAATATATTCCGTTTCACCCAAGCCGGATCTGAGGTTTCCGCCCTATTGGGACGTATGCCTTCGGCCGTAGGTTATCAACCTACCCTAGCCACAGAGATGGGTGCGATGCAAGAGCGTATTACGTCTACCAAGAACGGTTCCATTACATCCGTACAGGCTGTTTATGTACCTGCCGATGACTTGACCGACCCTGCTCCTGCAACTACCTTCTCCCACTTGGATGCAACTACCGTACTCGACCGTAAAATCACAGAGATGGGTATCTATCCTGCCGTAGATCCGCTAGGATCATCATCGCGCAGCCTCGACCCTACTGTTGTAGGACAAGAGCACTACGATACAGCCCAACGTGTGAAACAAATACTTCAACGCAACAAGGAATTGCAGGATATTATTGCTATCTTGGGAATGGAAGAGCTATCCGACGACGATAAGAAAACAGTAAACCGTGCAAGACGCGTACAACGTTTCCTTTCGCAGCCGTTCAACGTTGCCGAGCAATTTACCGGCGTACCGGGTGTGATTGTAGACATACAGGATACAATAAAAGGATTCCAAAGAATATTGGACGGAGAAGTAGATCATTTGCCTGAACAAGCGTTCCTTAACGTAGGTACTATCGAGGATGCCATCGTTAAAGGTGAAAAAATTATGGCTCAGGCTGCTGAATAATATTAAGCATGAAAAATTCAGAATTACAACTAAATATAATTTCTGCCGAAAAGAAAGTATTTTCGGGTGCGGTTACATCTGTAATCATTCCGGGGATATCGGGTAAATTTGGAGTTTATCCCGACCATGCACCTCTCATCTCACCTCTCAAAGAAGGAGAGATAGTATATACAGTGAATGGTAAAGAAGAATCGGTAGGTGTTAACGGAGGCATTGCCGAAGTGATGCAGAATGTAGTAACTATTTGTGTTGCCTGAATTTATGAATTCATATAAAACCAGATTGATATTAGCGTTAACGGGTTACGGACTATTGGCCGGAGCGGCGGTAGCATGCATATTGCACTACTTCTTTCCGGGCTTTAGCTGGAACTGGTTCTTGGCTATTTTTATATTTTTCCTTGCAGTGGAATCGCTGATAGTAAATCTGGCAGTAAACAACAGTCAAAAAAAAGACAGCAAGAAACTGGTGAATATATATATGCTTGCGAAGGTTATAAAGATAGTGTTGTCACTTGCCTTTATACTGGTTTATTTCGTAATAGAAAGAACCAGCGGCCTGAAAATCTTTGCAGCCACATTCATTGGGTTCTACCTGTTGTTTTTATTTGCAGAAACATATTTGCTTACCAGATTAGAGAAGCATATTAAAAAAGAGAGTAATAATGAGTAACAACCGTATTAAACATATTGCGCTGCTATGCCTGCTCCTTATCGGATTCTCGTTTCCGGTAAGTGCCGAAAACCACAGTGAAGCAGCAGGGCCGGAAGAAAAGGTTGACATTGCCGGAATGATTATGGATCACTTGATGGATTCATACGAATGGCATATTGCAACTGCCGGCGAAACACATATCTCGATACCGTTGCCTATTATCGTTTATAGCGAGAATAGCGGGTTGAATGTGTTTCTATCGTCGAAATTTCATCACGGACACGAGGCTCACAATGGTTTTCATATAGCAACTGACGGTGATTATAAAGGAAAAGTAGTAGAACAAAATGCCGCCGGAGAAGACGTTCGCCCTTGGGATTTCTCTATTACCAAAAATACACTGTCCCTGATATTCAGCTGCATCATACTTGTTGTTATCATACTGTCGGTAGCAGGCTGGTACAAGAAAAACAACAAGGACGGACAGCACAAAGCCCCAAAAGGATTTGTCGGATTTATGGAAATGTTCATTATGAGCGTTGTAGATGATGTAATAAAACCATGTATCGGAAAAAACTATCGCAAGTTTACCCCATACCTGCTTACTGCATTTTTCTTCATCTTCATCAACAATCTGATGGGATTGATACCAATCTTCCCCGGAGGAGCCAATGTGACAGGTAACATTGCTATTACACTGGTGCTGGCACTGTTCACCTTCTTCATCATCAACATCTTTGGGACAAAAGAATACTGGACGGAGATATTCAATCCTCATACACCGGGATGGCTCAAACCATTGATGATTCCGATCGAAATAATAGGAATGTTTACCAAACCTTTTGCATTGATGATTCGTCTTTTCGCCAACATTCTGGCAGGGCACTCCATCGTGCTTGGGCTTATGGGGCTGATTTTCGTTGCTGCCACTCTGGGCACAGTATTGTTTTCATCCATGACTTTTGTTGCTGTATTGATGACAATATTTATGGATGTACTCGAAATACTGGTTGCTTATATTCAGGCATACGTGTTCACTATGATGTCGGCCGTATTTATTGGTCTGGCACAGGCTGAACCGCATCATGCAGAAGAAAAACATTGATTTAAAAAGAAAACCTAAAAAATAAATAATTAATTAAATAACTAAAAAAGAAGATTATGTTAACAACTTTAGCAGTTTTATTGCAAGCAGTAGCCGGAACAGGTCTGGCTCAACTAGGTGCTGCACTTGGTGCAGGTTTGGCAGCAATCGGCGCAGGTATCGGTATCGGTAAAATCGGTGGTTCGGCTATGGAAGGTATAGCTCGCCAGCCCGAAGCCAGTGGTGATATCCGTATGTCTATGATTATTGCTGCTGCCCTTATCGAAGGTGTGGCTCTGTTTGCTGTAGTAGTATGTTTGCTTATTATTCTATAAATAATAAAAACAAAAAAATATGCTATTAAAACCTGAATTTGGTCTTGTAATATGGATGCTTATATGCTTCGGCACAGTATTCCTTATCCTGGCAAAATATGGTTTTCCCATCATTACCAAAATGGTAGAAGAACGGAAAAACTATATACAGGATTCGTTGGATGCTGCACAGAAAGCTAATGAGCAACTTGCAACCATAAAACAACAAAGTGATGAAATATTGTCATCGGCCAAAACAGAACAGGTGAAAATCTTGAAAGAAGCTGCCGACACGCGCGAACGTATTATAAGCGAAGCGCGTGAGCAAGCTAAAATAGCAGGAGCTAAAGAGATGGAGGAAATGAGAAAACTGATTCAGTCAGAAAAAGATCAAGCTATCCGCGACATCCGTCGTCAGGTGGCAGAACTGTCTGTTGACGTTGCCGAAAAAGTCCTTCGCGACTCTCTGAAAGATCCTAAAGAACAAATGTCAATGATTGATCGCCTGGTCGATGAGGCTATGGTTTCTAAATCTTAACTGTTATGAATGAAGGGATGATCTCGAAGCGATATGCTAAAGCTCTGTTGCAGTACGCAATGGATCAGAAAGCCGAAGACGCTGTGTTTTCGGAAATGAAGCAACTTGCATCGGCTTTTGCTCATGAGCCCCGATTGCGTATGGCACTGGACAACCCTACGTTGAATGCCGAAGATAAACTAACATTGGTAAAAGCAGCCATTGGCAACAAAGGCAGCGAGCAATATGTGAAGTTTGTCGAACTTGTTGTTAAAAACAAAAGGGATATGTATCTGCAACAAATAGCCTTGTCTTACATAGACCTCTATTGCGAAGCCAAGCATATGAATATGGGGCGGTTGGTAACAGCCACACCGGTAGACGATGCTGTAAAAGCAAAAATGAGGGCGCTGTTGCAAAAGATAAAACCCGGAACTCTAGACTTCGAAACCGAAGTGGATCCGAGCATCGAAGGAGGATTTGTCCTCTATATAGATACATACCGTTTGGATGCCAGCGTGAAAACTCAGTTGAATCGCATCAAGCAACAATTTGTAGCGGAAAACAGTAAGATGGGATGATTTTTGTCATGCTGACGACAGGAAAAATCTCTTTAACGAGATCTTTCGTTTTACTCAGAATGACAATATTGCAAAACATTTGGTAATATTGAATTACCGAATTTTCAAATTTTCAAATTAGAAAAAAACATATGTCTGAAAATATAAAAGCAAGCGAAGTCTCCAATGTACTGAAGATGCAGCTAGAGAACATCAGCAACCGCGTGCAGTTCGACGAGGTAGGGACTGTTCTTTCGGTAGGAGACGGTGTTGTTCGCATATACGGACTTAAAAATGCAGAGGCTAACGAGCTTCTCGAGTTCGACAATGGCATTATGGCCGTTGTGATGAACCTCGAGGAAGACAACGTGGGTGCTGTATTGCTAGGGCCGTCCGACCAAATCAAGGAAGGGTTTACAGTGAAGCGTACCAGCAGAATTGCCTCCATCAATGTAGGTGAAGGGATGCTCGGACGTGTAATTACCCCGCTTGGTATTCCGTTGGATGGTAAAGGTCCTATTACAGGCGAACTACTCGAAATGCCGCTGGAACGCAAAGCTCCGGGGGTAATTTACCGCCAGCCTGTGACGCAACCGTTACAGACCGGTCTGAAGTCTGTGGACGCTATGATTCCGATAGGTCGCGGACAACGTGAGCTTATCATCGGCGACCGTCAAACAGGAAAAACAGCCATTGCTATCGATACCATTATCAATCAACGCTCCAACTACGAAGCGGGAGACCCTGTATATTGTATCTATGTGGCAATCGGACAAAAAGCATCTACTGTGGCCAACATAGTAGAAACACTGAAAGAAAAAGGCGCTTTGGATTACACTGTCGTAGTTTCGGCTACAGCAGGAGAACCGGCTGCCGTACAATATTTCTCGGCATTTGCCGGAGCTGCTATCGGCGAATATTTCCGCGACACAGGACGTCATGCCCTTGTGGTATACGATGACTTGTCTAAGCAGGCTGTCGCTTACCGTGAAGTATCCTTGATTCTTCGCCGTCCACCGGGACGTGAAGCTTATCCGGGAGATATCTTCTATCTGCACTCTCGTTTGCTCGAACGTGCGGCTAAGATTATCAGCCAGCAGGAAGTAGCCGAGCAGATGAACGACCTTCCGCCTAGCCTCAAAGGCAGAGTAAAAGCCGGAGGTTCGTTAACAGCCTTGCCTATTATCGAAACTCAGGCGGGTGACGTATCGGCATACATTCCTACCAATGTAATTTCCATTACCGACGGACAGATATTCCTCGACATAGACTTGTTTAACTCAGGTCAACGTCCGGCTATCGACGTAGGTATATCGGTATCGCGTGTGGGTGGTTCGGCTCAGGTGAAAGCAATGAAAAAAGTGGCCGGAACATTGAAGATAGACCAGGCTCAGTATCGTGAATTGGAAGCATTTACTCAATTTGGGGGAGACCTCGATGCTGTAACAGCAATGACTATCGACAAGGGTAAGAAAAATACTGAATTGCTTATCCAGCCTCAATACAGCCCTATGCCTGTAGAAAGACAGATAGCTATATTGTATTGCGGAACCAACGGATTGCTGCGAAATGTACCGGTAGATAAAGTGCACGAGTTTGAAACCCAGTTTTTGAGAACATTGGAAATGCAGCATCAGGCTGAGGTATTCGATGTGTTGAAAAAAGGAATCATCAACTCGGATGTAGAAAATATTATTAAGAAAGTAGCTAAAGATACTGCCGAACAGTATAAAAAATAATTGAAGTATGGCATCTCTTAAGGAAATTAAATCCCGGATTAGCTCGGTAAAAAGCACGAAGAAAATTACTTCGGCAATGAAGATGATAGCATCATCCAAGTTGCACAAGGCGCAGAATGCAATCACCAACTTCCTGCCTTATCAGCAGAAACTGGACAACATTCTGACCAATCTTCTTGCTTCGGATGCGAGTTACGATTCTCCGTTTATCCAGAAGAGAGAGACACAACGGATTGCAATAGTTGTTTTTGCTTCAAATTCTTCTTTGGCCGGAGCATACAATGCCAATGTCATAAAGGAATTTAATGCTGTTTATGACAAGAAGAAAAACGAACTGGGCAAGGAGAACATCTTGATATATCCGATAGGCAAAAAAATATTCGACGCTGTAAAAAAACAAGGGTTAACACCGGAGGACGACTACAAAGAAATGGCGGATAAACCTACCTATCAGACTGTACAGGATTTGGCAAAAATACTGATTGAGAAGTTTGTAAAAAAAGAAATAGATGATGTGGTACTTATCTATCACCATTTTGTTTCCACAGGTTCGCAAAAACTATTGACCAAAACATTCCTGCCTTTCGATCTGAGCCACGGCAACGAGTCTGATGCTAAGAACGACGTACAATCGGATTATATCCTCGAACCTTCTAAAGAAGAGATCTTGGAGAGCCTGATTCCGACAGTTCTTTATGCGCGCCTTTATGCGGCCTTGCTGGATGCAAATGCATCGGAACATGCGGCTCGTATGGTGGCTATGCAAATAGCTTCGGACAATGCAGATGAATTAGTTCAGGATTTGACAGTCCAATACAATAAGTCTCGTCAACAGGCTGTAACTAACGAATTGCTGGATATTATCGGCGGTGCTTCAGCATTAAGCTAAAACGGTATTTTATAGAATAGAAAAGCCCCGATCGTTATAGAGATTGGGGCTTTTTGCTTTTAGATATCTATTTCTCACAGATAGTATTCATAGAATCTATATTGAAATTCTTGTGCTCTTCTTAAATAAAAAATATTAGTTATTAGTTTATCCAAATTATTTACAATCTTGTTTAGTTCTTTTAATCCAATATTCTTTTCATTAATATCAATAAGGTCTGTATCTATTCCCATCCTATCTTCAATCAATTGATATAGAGATTTTATATATAGCTCTTTTTGTTTGACAATCGAATGAGATTTATCAATATCTTCTTTATTGCTTTTATATAAGTAAACTGAATATTCGGCATACCCTAATATTCTGAAATATTGATGCCCAAAATAAGTTCCACCATGTTCTAAGGTTGCAAAAAGATCATTAATTTTAGAATATATATCAATTAATATTTGGCGTTCAGCTTCATATTCTTCTATTCCATTCCTCTGTTTCAGAAAATGTTGGTAGAAAACAAAATAAGAATCCTGTCCAGCTTCACTTCCAAACCCCATTAAATCCGTTTTACAATCATATAGTACATAAGGATCAGTTGGAGATTCATCAAAAAGCTCAGGGTTGTTATCAATTATCGTATTATAGTCAGACTTCTTATACTCAAGAGTATCACCTCTTGCTATTAGATATACTGTATCTTCTTTTGTATAATACTTTTCATTAATAGTCTTTTCCATTACCTTACTCACTCGTCCGGATTGACCATAGCTGCTAATTGATAAAATAAGCAATATCGAAGAAAGAATTTTTATTTTATTCATTTGAGAATTTGACTTTTGATTCATATCAAAATTAATAAATAAATAATAATTTTGATAGATGAAAAAGATATTACTGGCTCTATTCCTTCTTGCCTCCTGTAGCATGACTACAGAGAAAGGCATTATTTCGGGTAAAGTGATCAGCGTAGCCGATGGCGACACAATGACTATACTTACCGCCGAAAAAAAGCAAATAAAGATACGGTTGCAGGGAATCGATGCACCCGAAAGAGGGCAGGATTTCGGTACAGTGGCACGCCAACAACTAAACAATCTGTGCTACGGTAAAAACGTGACAGTGGAAAATAAAGGTGAGGACCAATACGGACGGGTATTGGGAGTGGTATATATTGACGGTATGAATGTGAACGAGTATATGGTTCGCAACGGTCTGGCGTGGTATTACAGACATTTTGTAAACGATGCACGTCTCGACTCTCTCGAACAACTCGCCCGCAAAGAAAAAGTGAATATATGGAGCATGAAGAACCCCATAAATCCTTACGAATTTAGAAAAAGTAAGAGGTAAAGAGCTGTTTATTCAACAGACACAGCCCTACCCTTCTCCACATAACTGGAATCGGCCATAGATTCTACCGTAAACTTACCATCCTGATAAGTCACTTTGCAAACATCGGCATTCTGCAACGGACGGACAAATATCTTATCGCCTCCCAAGCTGAGAAGCATAGCCAGAATACTCATACCGTGCGATATAACAAGAATATTACCATCGCCATATTCTGCTTCATTCTTAGCGATTTCTGCCAGACTTTCTTGCGTACGTGCCTCAACCTGCCTAAAACCTTCGGCTGCACCTGTAGTATCCAAGGCTTTGATAGCGTCCAATACTTCGTGATATCCGACCTTCTTATCCAGAATAGCTTTGAACATGTCGTCTACGGATGTATAATGCAGATAAAGCGCGGCACTGTACCAGAGTGTTTTATTAAAGTCGGCTTCGAAGCTGCCAAAGCAAGCCTCTTTAAGACCGGGTAATTCTACGATAGGAATATCTTCCTGCCCCTTAGCACCCAATACAATCTGAGCGGTTTGCCTTGTGCGACGCAAATCGCTACAATAAACCGTGCGAAATTCTATATCGCTCATCCCATAACCGAGATAACGCGCAGAGTCTATTCCCTCCTTAGTCAAAGGAGAATCGCACCAACCTTGCACCCTGTCGAAGGTATTCATCATTGTCTTACCATGACGGGCAACATATATCGTAATTTTTGAACTCATTTTTTCTTTCTCCAAGTTATATAATCAGCAAATGCCTTGTCGAATATTTCGGGCATTGCCACTTTTCCATTTACTATACAGACCACCTCTATAACAGCGTTAGCACATAAAGTGTTGTCTTCGGTGCGAATTATTTGCTGAGAAAAGAAGTAACGAAGCCCTTCCCTCTCAATTTTCACCGTACAAATAAACTCTTCTGAGCCACGCAGCGAATTTTTATAACTGATATTCGCATTGCGCACCACCGGCAGGATATTTCCATCTGTTAAATCCCGTAATCGCAAGCCACAAGATTCCATCAGTTCGTGTCGCGTTGCTTCGAAATAATGTAGGTAGATCGCATTGTTGACCACGCCTTGCGAATCGCATTCGTAGTCGCGTACCTTCATTTTATGTTCATATGTTAATGCCATAGCTATATATTTTAATATTGATTCTCTTGTTTAATTTCAATCAGTAATTGACGGTATGTGTCCAATTTACCTGTTCATTGTAGCATTGCCCAAAACAAACAAGGAAAACTAATTTATAAATTAAAAAGACTCTACTGTTAATTCGAATTATTAATGCAATCCAAGCAACATATTAGCCAAGATAATAGCCAAAACGATCAATGTTATCACAACATACATATAGTCTTTTTCGATAAGAAATCCGATAACCGAAAATGCTACCCGAAAAACAGGAGTGGCTATTAGTACGCAAACGCCCAGTTGTATGATTGCCGCCCCATCGAAATCCAAAATTCGAGGGATAATAGTAGACAATTCTCTTAAGTAATAGTCTACGCCCGGAAATGGTTGTCCATCGGGAGTAGGCTTATAATGTTCCATCGAACCACCGTGGTTTTGAAACAGGTATATGATACCTCCAAAAAGAGTTATTCCGCATGCCAGCATAACACCATAACGGAGCAGTTTTCCAATGAAAAGCTCCATATCTCTTTCTGCCCAAAATTCTTTTGAAAATACATTCATAATAATTACATTTTACCGCTTAATGCATTATACACCATCATAATAGCCACAAAGAAGATTACAGCGCTGAATAATATGCGAAGCTTCTTTACATTTATTTTAGGTAATATCTTAGAACCGAAATAGGCTCCAATCAATACCCCTACAACAATAGGCATCGCCAATCCCGGATCGATATATCCGCGCTGCAAATATATAACTGCACTGGCTGCAGCCGTAACACCTATCATGAAATTACTTGTGGTAGTAGACACCTTGAAGGGAATCTTCATTGTTGTGTCCATGGCCAGCACTTTGAATGCCCCCGAACCTATCCCCAATAATCCGGATAAAACTCCGGCCAACATCATCAGAGAATAACCTCCTACTACATTATGAACATTATAGGTCTGTACCTTACCGTCTTTGGTAGGATAAGAACCATTCAGTTTAAGCTTCACTCCCAACTTATCGCCCGGTGCGGAAAAGTCAATATTATCCTCCTTTTTATTAACCGATCGTATAGCCGAAAACATGAGAACACAGGCAAATATAATGGCTATATACACCTTGTCGAGATACATGGCCACGATAGCTCCGCCAACAGCTCCGGTAGTGGTCGCTATTTCGAGAAACATCCCGATTCGCACATTGGTTATTCCTTCCTTTATATAAGCCGCTGCCGCACCCGAAGATGTAGCAATAGAGGTAACCAGAGCCGCCCCAATAGCATAACGCATATCGACACCAAATCCCAGAGTGAGTAAGGCAATGACAATTACGCCTCCTCCTAACCCGGTCAACGACCCGATGAGTCCGGCAATACAAGCTCCGATAAACAATATCAGAGAAAATATTTCTATACTAAAATCCATAATTATTTATATTTTGAGCTACAAAGATAATCTTTTAAAATTCGATGAAAGAAAGAGCCGAAAAAAACATTACCTGCTAAAAACTCTTTAAACATTTAATGCTAACTTTATTACTGTATTTGGACGTTTGATGAAGAACTAAATGCAACGTGTACTTGTTTAAAATAAACAATTTATATTTTTCAACAATATGAAACAGACATTTTTAATTATTCTATTCAGTTTAATTTCCATAACTATGATAAGTCAAAGTAAAAATCTTTACAGTTTCAAAGTAAAGGATATCGATGGAAAAGAGTTTGATCTCTCATCTCTGAAAGGGAAAAAAGTTTTAGTGGTAAATGTAGCTTCTAAGTGCGGGTTAACCCCTCAATACGAGAAGCTGCAAGAATTATATGAAAAGTACAAGGATGACAACTTTGTTGTAATCGGCTTTCCTGCAAACAATTTTAAAGGACAAGAACCGGGAACAGATGAAGAGATAAAAACATTTTGTACGCTGACCTATAATGTTTCATTCCCAATGATGAGCAAAATAGATGTTGTGGGAGAAAGCAAAGCTCCACTTTATGCATGGTTAACAGAAAAAAGCCAAAACGGGAAACTGGATGCAGAAGTACAATGGAACTTTCAAAAATTTATGGTAGACGAGAATGGCAATCTGGTAGACTTTGCGGCACCAAGAGAAGATCCTTTCTCTGATAAGATTATCAAGTGGATAGAGAATAAGTAATAATCGATACAATTTTAGTTATAATGTAATTAAGGGCCGGTAAATCTACCGGCCCTCTCTCATATATCCTAATTGATGTATATTTAGAAATTGTTTCTCTTACGCGATGTAGATGTACCTCTGTACAAGAAGTATATAGCTATTGCCAACAATACTACGGGGAGTGTAACATCTCCGATAGGAGCCCCCACGTTATTATCTCCACCTCCTTGGGTCGGCATTTCGGGATCTACCCATGCATTCAGAGCTCTACCTGATGTTTGCATTGGTGTAGCCAACGTTACAATCTTCGAGGATGCTATTGAACGTTTTTCCCGTTGCAAATTAGAGTAAGACGGTAGCTCTTTTGACAAGATGGGCATATCTGCATTACCAGCGTCATCCGCCCTTAAAGAAAGCACAGGTGCAATCAGACACAGCGAAAATATGGAAATTACAAATATCTTAAGTTTTGTTTTCATTTGCTTAATTTTTCTAACGTAAGTTTGTTTGTGTGAGAGAAAGTTTGTTCGTTTGTTTGTTGTTCGTTTCGTTTGTTGTTCGTTTGTTTTTCCTTCTCTTTCTTTTATCTTAATTCTGTAAGTTTACAAATTTGGCTGTAAAGTTTCTTTTACCTGTAATTTTCACTATATACGTTCCCAAACTTAATGGCTTCAGGTATTCCATCGAAGGGGCATTGTTCACTCTAGTTCTGGCTATTAAGCGTCCTTGCAAATCGTAAATCTGTACATTACTATTGATATCATCCTGATTCAATCCTAATATATGAAGTACTGATGTATTATAATAAACAGATATCTCATCAGTATTTCCAGGAATTACATCATCATCTTCTCCCCAAAAACGGAGGATAAATCTATTTTCTTTATCATTCAAATCTGATGGACCTGACGTAAAGTTATAAGCATATCCATCTGTCAGTTTCACTGTCTTGTTTTCGTATCTGTCTATTAACCATACATCAGGAACAGACACCATATTGTCAAGATTGTAAAAATTCAAAGTCAGCGTTTGTTGCGATGCAGGAGGAGTTACATACAACGGTACCTCCTTGGTTCTCAATGGAACACCATTACCAAGAAGACTTTCACCATCCTTCGATTTTGTATATATTATACTTGTACTAGGTTCAGGATATGTCCGGCTTTTTCCACCTTCCAAATCTTTATCCTTATACTTTTCCATTTCCAATGAAATCCCTTTTCTTGTGTCATACGAATCATTCGCATAATCCAAACTTGCATTTTCCCTCATCGCCACAGCTGTACGATCCGATGTTCTTTCTACCGGACTTACAACCTCAACAATCAAATAATCTTTTAACAGATCAACTTCTGCTGAAGCACTTTTTTGGAAACGAGTCATACCAAATGTACGTAGCTTGGGGCTCAAAGTAATCGAAAATTCATTATTTGCCTGCAAACCAAACATCTGCATAGGTGCTACCAGATAATCTTCAGGAGCAATATTGGTAACAACATCGGGATTGCCCGGATCATTTGTATTTATCTGTGTTTTGAACACAGCGCCTGTACCTCCTGCCGAACGGCTAATATAGTCATATGTAGCTTTGAAGTGCATAAACCCATCGGAACTCACATATTTTACCGAAGCATTATTGATAAGCCAATACTTTGCACGCAACATATTATAATCTGTGTCATTATACTCTGTAGAGACACTGACTCCTGCACCAAAAAGAGGTCGATCCGCACCGGTAGATGCATCCATATCAGCATCAGCAACCGTCGGGTAATTAGTCCCGGTTTCAGGATCGGTATAATCGATTCCTAACAAGTAATTCAAACTGATTGGAGCCATAAAAGGGTTACCCAAAAAGTTGAAACCTTTTTTTAGATTTACAGTAACATCGCCGATGACAAACTTCTCATTATTCAGCATTTCTCTCCTGTCTCGGTATTCTAATGCTGACGTTCCGGCTGCAGTAGGCAATGTACCTCCCTGATATGCAAAACGGCTGTAACCATCCTGATTCTTATCGGTAGCGTTACCTTGCCCCAGATAATCCGCCATTATTGCGCGATTGAACACAAATCCGCCTCTCGCTCTATTTAAGTCTCCATTGGCGCCCATATCATGGTTCCATCTGGGATTAATATCATTCTTATGGTCAAAATCAGTCACTTCCATACTCATGAAATAGCCGACTCCAGCCTTCAATCGAGTATATGGATCGACAATATTTCCAGCCCATGAATTAAAACTAGATTCGCTTGGTTTAGTTAACGTATGATAAAAAAAGTAATCCGCTCCCATTTCTGCAAATGGCGGCGTAAAACCTGTCATATAATTCTCACCTAAAGCATTAAGAAGCGTACGGTCTCCGTTTACATTCTCATGATTAGCATTAAATACATTGTCATTTATACCTGTGCCGTAATTATACATTTGCAAATTCACCTGACTGTATGCACCTTCTCTATCTGCGTTGACATTTCTTATCAAAGCTTGTCCGATATTCAATTTTGTTGGATTGGCTTCTGAATAGCCTCCCTCTACAGCGAAACGATTAAAACCGGGTACAAGTAAGTGATCGACCATTATGGCAGCCGAAGAGTCTACCGCTAAATAATTATACTTACGGGGATCTAACGAAGTTGCCGTATAAGGATCGCTTGAGACTTTTTCTACTCTAATGGTGGGAAACGTTATATAATTAACAGCTTTTTGTGTCGGTTTATCTGCCGCGCCCGCAATACCGCCTAGTACGCCTACCCTCGTAAATCTATCAGCCCTTTTTATAGACTGCTTATTATTGGCGCCGATAAAAGCAATAACACCCTCACCTTCGGTCGTATTAGCAGTTTTATTGAACAAATAAGGAAAAGCAGAGGCAACACCAGGATCGATACCATTGATAAAATCCTCTGTCAGCGCAGTTCGTCCTTTTTGAACAATTCCGGCATTATTTGAAAACTCAGCTGATCCTTGAACATACAAGGTTGTAGATAACGGGGATTCACCATCTGTATTGGCTCCATAACCAACATACATCGCCCCTTTCGAGTAAAACTTAACACCAGCCGGCGTTTGAGCTTGCCCCTTAGCAATAAAAGGTAAAAAGAATAATACGGCTAATACCAATCGAAATCTCATTATTGTAGTTTTAAGTAAAGTCGTCTAAATAAACACGTTAAGCCTGTAATACGAAGCGCAAACAAGATTTCGCACCCATATACCGGATACAAAGGTAATCTTTTTTTTAAATAAAGAAACTTTATGGAATGTTTTTTATCAAAAAAAAGATATAAAAAACTTAGTTAGTGGTTTTTATAGCAAAAATAGAAATTATTACATGTGAGAATCCCGCAATAAGTCATTAACGGTTTTAACAGGATTAAACGTTTCAACCGGAACTTCTACAAAAATTGTATTCCAGTCGGACATAGCTCCATTCCACAATCCGGGAAGCTCCAATGCTTTCAGCTGCTTACCGCTTTTGGACTTTATAGATATAAAACCGGTATTATTATCCACATAGTCTTTCAGGTTGAAAGAGCGGCCTCTATAATCTTTTATACCACAAACAATATCTACCGGATTGAAATGCGTTCCGCTTCGGAACATTTCTTTTTTTACAGGATCGGACATATCGATCTGAGAACTTTCCAAGATTTGAGGAGAGATCGTTCCGTCTTGGTTTACAGCAAGGAAAGGCCCCCCTCCGGGCTCACCCACATTTCTGACCATTCCGCAAACGCGGCATGGACGATCGAGTTTTCGCTTCAGATAAAGAACCAATTCTGCATCTTCAAGGTGTTTTGTGTCAGGATTTTTGACATTCAGGGTATTTTGCAAGAAGTAAAGAATTTCCATCAATTCATCGTGCGTATATTTCCCTGTATCAAGCAGTTTAAGATATTCAAACACTTTACTTTCGGTATCTACCAATACCCCCGCCAGTATTTTCTTATACTTTGTTTCTGTTGTTTTATGCTTATCAGGCACAGTATTATCTATATTTTTTATAAAGACAACATCTGCGTCCAATTCATTCAAATTTTCGATCAATGCGCCATGTCCTCCCGGACGAAACAAGAGCACGCCATCTTCTCTGAACGGCTCGTTATTTTCATCTGCGGCAATGGTGTCTGTACTCGGCTTTTGCACACTGAAACTAACATGATAGTCTGCACCCAGTTTTGCTTCAAACTCAGGCTTCACTTGTCTTACAAGCTTTTCAAACATAATCCGATGTTCGGGCGACACAGTAAAATGAATATTCACAATACCGCTATCGTTCTTTGCATATAGCGCACCCTCCACCAGATGCTCCTCTACCGGAGTGCGTTCACCGTCTTCGTATCGATGAAATCTCAGCAATCCTTTTGGAAGATTGCCATAATTAAGACCTTTCGGCAGCAATAGATTTCCTACAATTGCTTTGTAGTTGCCGACCTCAAGAAGTTGTTTTATATTTTTCGTTTCGTTTCTCTGACAAGCATCATCCAGATCGTTATAAAACGCAAACTTATCTAAGCCATCGAAAAAAGCTTTTTCGAAAGCTGATGTAGGAACATCGTAAGTCATATCCAAAAACTCAAACAAATCTTTGAACATACGGCTTGCTGCACCCGAAGCAGGTACAAATTTTACAATTTTTCTATTAACAGAAGATTTATATTCATCCCAGTCATTCAGGTATTTTTGCTCGTCATCAGGCGACACCACCAATATACCCTTCTCCACTGAAGCTGCTCCAGCGAGTTCCAGAAAAGGAAATCCTTCTTTAAAGCTATCCAGTTGTTTCTGAAATTGTTCGATAGATATACCTTTCTCTTCAAGATGTATTTTATCCGATTCTGTTATCATAGCCACGAGTTTTATAATACAAAACTAAAAAAAAATATCAATAAATCAGCGCAATTGCCGTGAAAAGTCCCAGACAACTATCCCCGCGGCAACAGAAACATTCAACGAATGCTTTGTTCCATATTGAGGTATCTCTACGCAGCAATCGCACAGATCTACAACACTTTGCTGCACACCTTTCACCTCATTACCCAGAATGAGAGCATATTTATTCTTTTTGTCCAAAGTAAGCTTATCCAGCATTACGCTATTTTGAGCTTGCTCTACGGCACATATCATATAGCCCTTTTCTTTCAAAGCCACGACTGCATCAACCGTATTTTCAAAATAATGCCATTCCATCGAGTATTCCGCCCCCAAAGCAGTCTTATGTATCTCGGCATGAGGAGGTGTAGCTGTTATGCCGCACAAGCAGATCGATTCTACAAGAAAAGCATCGGATGTCCGAAATACCGAACCTATATTATTTAAACTCCGCACATTATCGAGAATTACCACCAATGGTATTTTCTTTTCTTCTTTAAACTCCTCAACGGTCAGCCGATTCAGCTCCGTTATCTTTTTTACTTTCATTTAAATATCTATTTCTATTTTCCGAAAATAATCTTTCATTTGCACCCACCCTCGCAATGACGAGAGCAACTTTATTTATCTTTTAAATACACTGTGGCACAATCGATTTGCGCCCCCATAGGAGGATTTCTTTTCGACAGTTTTATCTCCAGACTTTCTATTTTCTCATACTTGCTTCTGATCCGCTTTACAATGCGGTAAGCCACATGCTCCAACAGTTTAGAGGGAATTGCCATCTCGGCCTTTACATCTTCATAAATATCGGCATAACTTACCGTATCCTCCAGGTCATCAGTCTGCCCTGCTTTGGATAAATCCAGCCCTATTTTCAGATTGATAATAAACTCATTCCCTACCGCCTTTTCCTGGGGTAAAACGCCATGTTTGGCATGAATAATAATGTTTTCAAGTAAAATATAACTTTTCATAAAGTGTCCCGATTATCAATACAAAGCTAAGTTTTTTTATTTATATTTGTTGTTTAATGATTTAACAAATATTGTAAGCATAAGTACACTCTGATTATGGCTAAAGCTAAAGAAACACTAATCTCGACAACACAACATAATGTTCTGACAACAGGAACTAACATTAAAGGAAATATAGACTCGGAAGAAGATTTCAGGATAGACGGTGCAATAGATGGGAACATCTCGTGCCGTGGAAAAATAGTTATTGGACAAAACGGAGCTGTTACTGGAAATATAACTTCTACAAATATCGAGATTTTCGGTCAGGTAAAGGGTAATATCATTTGTAAAGACACCCTTATATTAAGATCGACGTCAAAACTAGCCGGTGACATAAAAATGCAGATCATAGAAATAGAACCGGGAGCCCAAATCACAGAAAGCAGCCTGTCGATGATCAACAAGGGTGCAGAAGCCGAATTGGCTTTTTCGGAAAAATGACATATCAAAATTTTACGCAAAATGAGCATAGATAAAAGAATAACAGCCCTACGAGGCTTTATGGAAGAAAAAGGGCTACATGCCTTTATCATACCAACTACGGACTCACACCTGAGCGAATATCCTGCCCTGCATTGGGCTTCGAGAGAATGGATCAGCGGATTTACCGGATCAGCAGGAACAGTTGTGGTTACTCGCGACAAAGCCGGACTGTGGACAGATTCACGCTATTTTTTACAAGCTGCCAATGAGTTGGACGAAAACGTCATCACTCTATTCAAAGATGGTTTACCAAACACACCATCTATCGAAGAATGGTTGACTTCGGAGCTGGAGTCGGGCGAAAATGTAGGCATCGATGGCAGTGTATATGCTGCAAAGGATGCGATCAACCTGATTCATAAGCTAAACATGAAAGGTCTGCACCTGATAAGCGATTACGACCCATTCGGCGCAATCTGGCACGACAGACCCGCCATCCCGACAAATCCGATATTCGTTCTCCCTGAAAAATATACAGGAGAGGCCACTCACAAAAAAATATCACGCATATGCGATGCCGTGGAAAAAGTAGGCGCAGAATCTTTACTTGTTGCCTCGTTAGACACCATAGCATGGATATTCAACATCAGGGGCAACGACGTGAAATGCAACCCTGTGGCTGTTAGCTATGCATACATATCAAAGAAAGAAACAGTACTGTTTATCGACCCTAAAAAACTGACAACCGAAACAACAGAGTATCTGAAATCGGAAGGGGTAACGATTGCCGAATATGGAAAAGTACTGGACTATGTTTCGAAAGTTAAAACTTCGGTATGTCTGGATGGAAACAAAGTAACATTCAAACTATATAACACCATCCCTCAAGGTTTGCGCATTGTAGATATACCTTCTCCTGCCGATCTGATGAAGAGCATCAAGAATGAAACAGAGATAGAAGGATTCCGCAAAGCGATGGAAAAAGACGGTGTGGCTCTTGTACACTTCTTTATGTGGCTCGAAAAAGCTGTACCAAAAGGTGAAGTGGAAGAAATTACAATTCCTGCCAAACTGGTAGAATACAGAGGACAACAGCAAAATTTTGTTGGCGAGAGTTTTGATACCATTTCGGGCTACGGACCAAACGGTGCCATTGTCCATTACCACGTAAGCGACGAAAGCTCGTTGCCGGTAAAAGCGGAAGGCCTATTGCTTATCGACTCGGGTGCGCAATATTTCGATGGTACAACAGACATCACCCGTACAGTATCAGTAGGTGAGCTTACCGATCAGATGAAGAAAGACTATACGATGGTACTGAAAGGTCATATCAATATTGCCACAGCCATATATCCACAGGGAACACGAGGTAGCCAGCTCGACATACTCGCACGCAAATCGCTATGGGACAACGGACTGAATTACCTGCATGGTACAGGTCACGGAATAGGTCACTTCCTGAATGTACACGAAGGTCCTCAAAATATCCGTATGAATGAAAACCCAACTACTTTGCAGATTGGCATGGTTACATCTAACGAACCGGGACTATACAGGGCAGGGCAATACGGTATTCGTATCGAAAACCTTATATTGACTCAGCACGAAGTAACTTCCGAATTCGGAGATTTTTACTCATTCGAAACGCTGACTCTTTGTCCGATAGACACCACTCCTATTATTAAGGAGATGCTCACCGACAAAGAACTGGCATGGTTCAACGAATACCACAAACAAGTTTACGACCGTCTGTCTCCGCTATTGAACACAGAAGAAAAAGAATGGTTAAAACAAAAGACAAATGCGATCTAAAATATTCTGCATAGTTTTGAGCCTCCTGTTTATTCATAATATGGAGGCTCAAAATATTAAAAGCGAATTCAGGCTGGAAGCCGACATCCCGCAGACCATAGACAAACTTTATTTCGGACAGTATTGGCAAGGACAATCATATGCCACCGATTCCGTAATACCGACGAACGGAAAAGCTGTTTTCATCAAAGAAAAACAACTTGATCCGGGGGAATACTTCATATACTCAAAAACAGGATTGCTCGTCAAACTTCTTTTAGATAAGGGACAAGATAACATTCGTATATCTGTAAATTCATCCGACCCAAAGCAAAACAAAATATCGGGAAGCGAAGACACTCGTCTGTTTTGGCAATATCAAACCTTATTACAAAAGACAGAAGACTTTAAAAAGAGTTTAGGTAAAAGACCCAACAAAGACGAAGCCGATGAGCTAAAGCGTTTACAGAATGATATTTCTGATCTCATCGCCAAGCATCCCGGCACATGGTTTGCTACGTATGCAAAAGGAGATACACCCATAACTCTACCCTTTCCCACACCAAAGAATGGGGATGAATTTTACTCAAACAAACACCATGGCAGGATTCATTATTTCGACAATGTGGATCTTACCGATCCCCGATTGTGGAAATCCAGTTATCTGACATCGATGATTAATGTCTATATGAGCACATGGATAGAGCAAAGCCCCGATTCGCTGGCTACTGCGTCAAGTGAGATAGTGGCAAAAACAAAAGGCAATGATCTTTGTTTTAAAGAAATGCTATCCTACTTCATCAATACATCGCTCAATAGCAAAAACATGGGCAGCGAAAACGTATGGGCAAAGCTCTATGAAGATTACATCCAAGGACATGAGATAGCTTGGATAACAACAGAACAGAGAGGCGAACTCAGCAAGAAATACGAAACCATAAAAATGAATCGTATTGGGATGACTGCCCAAGCCCTGCAACTGGAAACAATAGATGGCGAGCCCATAAATACAGGAGAAATAAATGCAGATTTCCTGATTCTTTATTTTTACAATCACGATTGTCATCACTGCCAGGAAACGATACCTAAGGCTCATGAGCTGTACAAGGTTTACAAAGACAAAGGGGTGCAAATGGTAGCGATAGACATCAACAACAATAAAGATCAGATGATGAGCTTTATAGAAAAGCATAACCTGCGAGACTGGGTTAATTGCGTAGATCCGACATATAAATCCAAATTCTGGTTATATTACAACACCAGCTTTGTTCCTGCTATTTACATCATCGACAAGGACAAAAAAATAATAGCAAAGGACATCGATAGTGAGACTATAAAAAAGTTTTTAGAATTTTACATTAAATAAGACAATGGCATTAATAAAGGAAGTAAGAGGGTTTACACCCGAGATTGGAGAAAACACGTATCTGGCCGAAAATGCGACCATCATCGGTGATGTAGTCATAGGCAAAGATTGCAGTATATGGTTCAGCACCGTATTGCGCGGAGACGTAAATTCTATACGTATAGGCAACAGGGTCAACATACAAGATGGCAGCGTGCTGCATACATTATATCAAAAATCGGTAGTAGAAATAGCCGATGACGTTTCGGTCGGTCACAATGTGGTGATTCATGGCGCAAAAATAGAAAACGGAGCACTGATAGGTATGGGGTCGATAATCCTCGATCATGCTGTGATAGGCGAAGGAGCCATCGTTGCCGCAGGATCGGTTGTACTGAGTGGAACTCAGGTAGAACCGGGTAGCATTTATGCCGGTGTTCCTGCCAAGTTTGTAAAAAAAGTAGACGCAGAACAGGCTAAGGAAATGAACCAGAAAATAGCCAAAAACTATCTGATGTATTCGGGCTGGTTTAAAGAAGAGTAAAAAGAAAATAAAAATCTAATAAAGACTACTGGCATTATCGTCAGTAGTTTTTTTATTCACTTTCACCACCTTTGTATTCGACAATCTATCATGAAGTCCATTTTTCATTAACAAAAAAGTAAAATGATCAAAAGGAAAAACCCTCACAACTGATCTAATCACAATATCAGTAGGGCTCGGCACGTCTTCGTTTATTGTCACCACCTTGGTCTTTGTCAGCATCTTTCCCAATGTCCTTTGAAATCTCATCTCGAGTATCACATAATACAGAATGTAAGTAGCAATCACAATAAAACTACCGACCAGCATATGTTTGTTTACAAGAACATTAAGAGAATATACCAGAACAAAAATAATAAATAAACACACCAACAGGTCTATTACAAAATTTAGAAACCTGATGCCCGAACTGACTGTATTACCCTCCATCTCGGCATTCTTTTTCATTGTCTCAGCTATATTTTGCGTCATAGCCTCAACATCCAGCATTGGAATATTCCTTCGTTCCAATTCTTTTTCTGCTGCCTCCAACGCTTCTTCCCGATAATCGTCTCTACTTACTCGGGTAATCTGAATCAATTCCTGTGTTGTCTTCGTGGACATTATTTGTTCAAAATCAGTCTCCATCGTATCAATTTAGGTTTAGAATATACAAATATACCAACTTTTACTAACTTTGTTTCAACCGAAAAATCAATAAATGATTGTAATCAGGAAAATAAAAGAGAAGGAAATAAACATTCTGGAAGACATGCTATACAATGCTATTTATCAATCAGAAGGCAAACCTCTTATACCAAAAGACATTATTAAAAGTCCTGAGATAAATGCATATATAAAAAGCTTCGGCAAAAAGCAGAACGACCATTGCCTCATTGCCGAAACAGACGGAAAGATAGTAGGAGCTGTATGGGTCAGAATACTGGCCGACGAGATAAAAGGCTTTGGAAATATAGATTGTCAAACACCTGAATTTGCTATCTCGCTATTCAAAGAATATCGGAACAAAGGGTATGGCACGATGCTAATGAAAGAAATGATCGTATATCTCAAGAATAAAGGGTATAAACAAGCATCACTAAGTGTAAACAAGGACAATTACGCGGTGCATATGTATCAAAAATTAGGTTTTTCTATCATCAAAGAAAACAAAGATGACTTTCTGATGTTATTAGACCTAGAAGAACTAACAATTATCAAATAAACAGAATGAATTTAATAGAAGATCTCAAATGGCGTCATGCCTGCAAAGGTATGAATGGCGCAAAAGTACCTCAAGATAAAATAGAAAGAATACTGGAAGCAATAAATCTGGCTCCGACATCGCTTGGCATGCAGGTTTTCAAAGTATTTGTAATTGAAAATAAAGAACTGAAACAAAAAATATTCGATGAATCTTGCGAACAACAACCAGTTACAGAATGCTCGCACCTCTTGGTATTTGCTACAGGGACGCAAATTACAGAAAAGTCTCTAGATAGTTACTTTGATCTGATAGAGCGCAAACGCAATCCGAGCAAAGAGTGGTTAGGTAAATACAGAAAAAAAATAGAGTCATTTAAAGACAAAAACTTCGAATACCTTGAAGACTGGCTGGCACGTCAGGTTTATATAGCACTTGGATTTGCTTGTGTAGCTGCTGCCAATGAGCGCGTGGATTCGGTGCCGATAGAAGGATTCGACAAGAATGAACTGAACAGAATATTAAATTTGCCCGAACAACACCTTTCGGCTGTGGTGATGCTACCTCTGGGATATAAAGACCCCGAAAAAGACTGGATGAGCAATCAGCCAAAAGTGAGAAAAGAGGCGAAAGACCTGTTTGAGGTGATAAAATAGATAGCTCGAAATATCCAATTGTTCAACATCTTGCGTCATTGCGAGAATTTATTCGAAGCAATCCAGAAAAAAGTGAAAAACTAAAAGTGAAAAGTGAATTGAAAATCGGCAGAGCCAAAAATATTTTTCGTTTTTCATTCTTCATTTTTAAAGTGGATTACTTCACCACAAGTGGTTCGCAATGACGAAAAAAAGAGACAAGTTCACTCACAAAACTAAATAGAGATGAAAAAAGAAGTTTTAAAAAAAATGATTGCCAAGCCCGGCGAGAAACATAAAGTTTCGGGGTTTGAAACGGACTTCACTGCAAATTTGAACAAGGAAGACGCAGAAAAGCTTCTGAGCGAAAATGTGGAGAAACTATCAAAATTGCAGGACAAACTCTATGCGCAGGATCGTTATTCGATATTAGTGATATTTCAGGCTATGGATGCCGCTGGAAAAGACGGAACGGTAAAACATGTCATGTCGGGCATCAATCCGCAAGGCTGCCAAGTGTTCTCTTTCAAAGCACCATCTGCCGAAGAATTGGATCACGATTATCTGTGGCGTATCTACAAATGCCTGCCCGAACGCGGACGCATCGGTATATTCAACCGCTCGCACTACGAAGATGTATTGGTAGCAAAGGTGCATCCGGCTATTGTTCTGAACGGGAAGTTACCGAAAGTAACCAAGGTGGAAGATGTCAACGACAAATTCTGGAAGAAACGGTACAGACAGATCAACGATTTTGAACGCCACCTGACCGAAAATGGAACCATCGTTCTGAAATTCTTTTTGAATGTATCGCACGATGAGCAGGAAAAACGTTTTCTGGCAAGACTGGAAGACGAATCCAAGAACTGGAAATTCTCGGCAGCCGACCTCAAAGAACGTCAATATTGGGATGACTATATGGATGCCTATTCCGACATGCTTACGCATACCTCCACCGACGAAGCGCCGTGGTATGTTATTCCTGCCGACAATAAATGGTTTATGCGCTATGCCGTAGGCGAAATTATTAGCGATCGCATGAAAGAACTCGATCTTCACTATCCGGTGCTGACCGACGAAGCGAAACTGAACATCGAAGCCGCAAAAAAGATATTGGTTGAAAATAAAGAAAAAGTGAAGGAAGAACCGACACCAAAGAAAGTACAAACAGCCAAGGTTGGAAAGACAAAAACAATCAAGGATAAAAAAAGGAGCAAATAATCTGCTCCTTTTTTTATGTCAATTCAGAATATATATGATTATAATTCCTATTATTTTTCTTAACATCCTGATATGTATTTAGTATTTTAGTCCAGTTTGTAATTTTCCATTAGAAAATAAGAGCTCTCCATCCAATCCGATAAACAGCTTGGCGGGAACTCCAATATCTGTCATAGGGATTGAAATACTATAATGTACGCTGGCTGTTTTTGTCTCCTTGTCGAATCCGTCATACACAGGGTAAAGCAGAACAGCATATTGGATAAGGTTTTCTTCCAATATAGGATTGAAAAATTCTTTCCGTATCAGGGTATCAAGAATAATATTTTCATTACGAATCAACTTTACATGTGAAACAAAAGAGTGTGCCACATAGTCTTGAGGAGTGCTGCTCCAATTGTACATCGCCGGAATCATAAGTGTATCAGGAAGACTGAAATGCTCAAATATCAGTCTTGTATTGCTTTCCTTATCAACGAGAGTGTCTATTGCAATCCTTTCCTTATACTCTGCCGCAAATTGTTTTTGGATTTCTAAATACTCCGAATCAGAAGAAGATGGTTCCTTTTCTATATAAATATTTTCTTTAGTTTGGTTCTTATCCCCACCGCATGAGAACAAAACTAGCAGACTGAGCAGGCAAATATATTTCATCTTTTATTCAAATTTAGTGTTCTTTTGTCCCATATAGTTTATCCTCAACAAAACCTTTATATTTATTCAGATCGACAACTTCCCCATCTTTCAGGGTAAAAACATATCGGTGAAACATTTGCCCGCTACGTCCATTGCATGGACACTTATATTCTTTCACATCTAATATCAGTTTTCCATCATCTATCCTGTACCTCCCTTCCTCAAACTGAAAGCAAACAGCACCACCCGCGTGTAAGAAACTTTTTCTCATGAATGTACCGTCATTCCTCAAACCGATAACAGGGTCTAATCCATATATTTTGCTAAAACCTTTTTGGAATTCATAAAGACAAAAGTCCTTAACTATATTCACAAACAGATTGACAGTCTTATTTGCTGGAGAAAATAAAACGGTCGTGTCCAACAATCCGTAGTTGTAGGCCTCTCCCTGCACACGATGTTTCCCTTCGGGTAGTTTTACTTTGAAGCGACAACGATCGTCAAGAATATCATCTATATCTTGGTTTACATATATGGAATCGTCAATTTTCAGATAGTTCAACAAAGGCATTTCATTGCTTACATCGGATATCTTTATCTCATACTCTACTTTCTGGGCAGAGATAATTACAGTCCACAGTATTAAGAAAAACAAAATAAAGACTCTCATAATATTCTATTTAGGCGCCACTAATATAAAAAATTAATCACAAAAAGTAATACCTGAAATTAAGAAGTTGCCTAGATTAACACACTATAAGCGTTGATTTGTATTCGTTAATTATAGCAGAAGTTATAGAGAAAGAAGAAAAACACAAAAAGTGAAAGAAATATGCAATAATGCGACAATAAGTATTAGGAGACACTCATATTTTTATTATCTTTAGCATACTTTAACCAAATTAATAATTTATAAAAAACCTTATGGAAGAGAACAAACTCATTAATCTGATCAAACCTTATCTGGATTCTATCGACAACGGTTCCTTTTTTCGCAAGCCTCTGAAATGGCTGTATGGAGTAATGGCAGTAATCAATCTGATTTTCCCTCTCTACATCCTGTATCAGGCCATAGATAACGGATTTTTCGAATTCGGCGATAGTAAGTTTATCTTCTTTTTCATCCTGATATGGCTGATTATTGCGGCTGCCGGATGGCTTAGTTTTCAACTGTGGTGGAATCGCAAAGATAAAGTAGACATCAGTACCGAAAAGGATGATGAATTTACAGCAACTCCTGCTTTTGCTCACCTTATACAAACTACCGGGGAGTGGGTAGGTTCGTGGATAGCCGTTGTTGGATTTTTCATTTCGCTGTTTCTTACTCTGGCTTTTGGTTCCGAAGCCTCGTTCCTATCGCAGGTCATGGGCGTAGGATTTATAAGTGTAGGCTTTCTGTCAGCAATATTGATGCCCGTATACGGTTTCGTTATCATCATCTTTTCGCGCTTCCTTGCAGAACAGTTTAAAGCGCTGACTACAATAGCGAATAACACGCGTAAAAGCAAACCTGCTCCTGAAACACAGGAAGTAGAAGAAATCAAAGAATATTAATCAACAGCTATTACCCTATTCGAGCTAAAAAGCTTTATATTACAATATAGAAATAATAACGCCGCAGTGAAAACTGTGGCGTTTTGCTTTTGGTTATTTTGTCATGCTGAGAGGAAGTACCTAGCAGATAAGAGACCATCACGTCCTTTCCGTCTCGTCATTGCGAGACTAAATGTCGAAGCAATCCAGAAGGAAATAACTAGATTGCTTCGCTAAACTCCGTTTCGCTCGCAATGACGAAATGCTGTGAGTCGTGTTTTGTTTTATTTATTTTGATGGTCGTTATTCGTCTCCCTATTATTATGAAAAACAACGAGAGGAAGCAATCCAATTTCCCTTCAATTTTGGATTGCTTCTCTCTTCGCCACACGTTCAATTGCAATGACGAAGATATATAGAAGTAAGACTTACAAAAACTTCTTACGAAGCCACTCTCTCACCGGAATATCATACAGCTTCATAGAAAGATATGCCACAGCAATAGAAGCAATCACCGTCAACACGGCATAAGGCCATGCTTGCTCCAAACTAAGATTGTTATTTGCCACGTAAGCCATATACGTATAAGCTATCGGATAATGGGTTATATAGATAGGATAAGAGATATCTCCCAAGAATTTACATACGTGCGATGCTTTCTTCCCAGTCACCTTGCCACCGGCACCCAGCCACACAATAAACGGAAACATGATCATCAGACAGAAACATTCATATAGTCCGTTCATCCACATATTCTCAGTTCCTCCTATACGGGGAATGCAAAACAAAACCACGAGCAGAAGACTTGATATAAGAAACGCATGTTTGGTATATCGCAATTTACCGATGCGGGATAATAATAATCCGGCTAGGAATGGAAACGCCAATCGCGTGAAACCAATACGCAACTGATGCGGATCGTCGATAGTCCATCCGCCGATCAAATCTCCCTGAACGTTGGTAAGCGCATACTGGATAGTGAATCCGGCAGCAACAACGACACAAACGGCCAATATGACTTTCGACAAATGACGGAAAACAAGGGCATAAAGAATATTTGCTATGTATTCGAAAAACAACGACCATGCAGGTCCATTGAGTGGATGCATTTCGCCCCAACCTCTAATATCCAAACCTTTGCTGACAGGTATCAGCGTCATACCGATCAACATTACCAAGAGCATTTTCCACACAGGAACGTCAGACATATGCCAACCCATGTTGGCTGAATCCTGAAAGTAGTAAAGAACTGCTCCAACTACCGACCCTATTATAATCATCGGTTGAAGGCGTATAACACGACGTTTGAAGAAGTCTTTCAGTGTCATCTTGCCCCAACGGTCATCGTAGGCGTAACCGATAACATATCCCGACAAGAGAAAGAAGAAATCGACCGCCAAATAGCCATGATTGATTATTTGTTTTATGTGATCTCCCCCCGAATGCATTTCGAAGATGTGGAAAACGACGACAATCAAAGCAGCTACACCACGCAAACCGTCGAGTATTTCGTAGTGGGGCTTCGACTCTGTCAATTTAATAGATTGTTCCATCTTGGTATTAAAAGATTATTAATGAATTAATTTTACTTAAGGATCGGTTGCAAAAATAAGATGAATCTTAACATGTTGATTGTTTTATCTTTATTTTTTATTGTCTTATATTTGCATTAAACCATATTTTGAAGTAAAATATGAAAGAGAATATAAAATATACACTCGAACCTGAGAAGTCGGGAGTATCTTTCTTCTTCGATCATGTCCATACCCGTTGCGAAAATCAAATCAGTCTGCACCAACAAGATTCGTGGGAGCTGTCTTATATTATTACAGGAAGAGGTGTGAGGGTTATAGGGGACACTATCGAACATTTTTCGGAGGGAGAGGTTGTTCTCATTCCGCCAAACATACCGCATTGCTGGTCTTTCGACGAAACGGTTTTCGATAAAGAGGGTAAGATAGAGAATATTACAATCGTTTTTACCGAAAAATTGTTGAAAGGCTTGGCAAGTGTTTTCTCGGAACTCTCAGAGACAATTCTCAAGATAAAACAAAACAAGAATGCAATATCTTTTTCGGGTGCAGTATTGGTCAAATTGCAAAAGATGGCAAGGCTTATGATATTGCAAACCCAAACGGAAAAGATATCTTCGCTCATCACACTTTTAGGGATGATTGCAATTCCCGACACGGCTAATATTGTAGGCTATCCGGTAAGAGAGGACAAAAAGATGAAAAGACTGCAAAGCATATATCTTTACGTGATGAACAACTACCCCAACCATATAACACTGGACGAGACGGCAAAATTTGCAGGGATGGAAAAGTCCTCTTTTTGCGTTTTTTTCAAGAAAATGACAAACAAATCGTTTTTCTCGTACCTGACAGAGTACCGTGTGGAATCGTCATGCGAAATGCTCCTGAAAACATCAAAGTCGATAGCCGAAATCTGCATTGCTTCGGGATTCAGGGACGTGCCGTACTACAACCGCGTCTTCAAAAAGATAAAAAACATCACCCCTTCGGAGTACAGGAGGGTGTGAGGGGAGGGCTCTATTACAGGTAAACATCCCCCTCGTCATTGCGAGACCAAAGGGCGAAGCAATCTAGTTCCCTTTTCTCTGGATTGCTTCGTTATACTCGCAATGACGAAGAGTTTTAATTTAATATTAAAGAAAAAAAGTAAGGCAAATTATATAATATAAACTTCAAGATCTCTTTTATTCCATCTTTAATTAAATCTTCAATTGCAGATTTAAACCTGTCAGCAATCCATTCTCTTCTTGAGTTACTGATTCGAGACTTTCTATTTCTCCTGCGATTTCTCTTTTTTTTCGACATAATACATGCTTTAAAAATTTGAAATCGACAGTCGCCCTGCCTCGCCCTGCAAGACTACAAAATCATTTTGAGATAAACTGCACTTGATGCAAAAAGATATACACCGGTAGAAAACTATTTATGTATTCAATAAAATAAATGACTCGCTAATATTTTCTATACCTTGCGTCATTGCGAGACAGGAAGGCGAAGCAATCTAGTTTCCTTTTTCTCTGGATTACTTCATTACATTCGCAATGACGAGAGGGAAGAGAAACTATTTCCAGATGCAGACCTACAATATTCACAAAAAAGCCCTGTCTCGCGACAAGGCTTTTGCAACTAAAAAATCTAAAAACAAACCTATTTGGAAAGGTTCTTCTTCAGCCCTCGGACATGATCTTTCAGGGAATCGACCAGATCGTCTTTGCGAACTTGAATGACAAGTTCCTTTCCGTCTTTTCCTGTTATCTCCACCCTGTTTCCGAAGGCCGACACATCGGTATGTTTTCCCAACAGCTCCAAATTGCGGAGCTTGTCGGGTAGTTTTACTTTTTTGAGGCATGAGGTTGTTTCGCCCGAGGCGCGCACCTGCGTCACCTCGATGGCACTTACCGACTTGCGCCACGCTTCAGGCCAATTGCCCACAGGAAGCACATTACCGTCGCCATCGAGAATATCAGCTATATCGAGCTTGTCTATTTCCTCGAGCCGCCTGAGCACATAGTCGGAATCGATATTAAGTACCTCGTTGCGCTCGTCCATCAGTTCGGCAATCCTATTTTTCACATCGGGATTATCCAACAAGCGGCTACCGCAATATCCTGCGTTTTTAGAGCTATATCCCGCCCGCATAACAGCCTGTGTGGCATTAAGATCGACCAGATATTCACGGCAAAACAACTCCTGCCTGTCAGTCAACTTAGCCATTCGCTGCCTTTTTGCGAATTCTCTTTACTTTCTTCTCGGCTGCGGGAGCTTCTTTAGGCACATCGTTTTCGCTCTCTTTTTCGAGCCATGAGCGCAGATCTCTTACTTTGCGAATCAGGCAACTGGCACACGATTGGGGAGTTTCGTTCTTTTCGTTCACAATGTTCCACAGCGAATAGATACGGCTCATGGAATAGCGATGTGTACGATCTACTTCGTCGAGAAGGATTTCTACTTCTGATTTTAGTTCGGGATTAGTCATTTCGTTACTTTTTTATTATCGATAATTTTCACTACAAAAAATACAAGAAAGGCTGCAATAAGACCATATACGAACAGTTCGCGAGTCCACAGCACGAGAGCAAACACCGCACAAAACGCCCAAAGAATGTGAAAGGTAAGACAAGGGCGACAGTTGAACGGCTTAACATCGAATCGGCTATCCATTTCAGGCAGTTTGACCGACAACACATTGCCCCAGTAAAGAGACACCAGCGCGGTCATGGCAATGATTGTTATTATAATCCATGTTTCCATACGATATAGATAATTTCGTTTTGATAAAGTAATTGTTGTCTTTTCGTCATTGCGAACTATACTCTCTCTTCATTGCGAGCAGAGCGAAGCAATCTACTCTAAAAATTAAAAATTAAGAATGAAAAATATTTTTGGCTCTGCCGATTTTCAATTCACTTTTAGCTTTTCACTTTTTTCTGGATTGCTTCGGGCTAATGCCCTCGCAATGACGAGGAGGGAGGAACCCTCGCAATGACGAAATTATTGTTAACTATTGATTGCTAACTGTTAACTGATCACTGTTAACTGTAGCCTGTACTCACCCCACTTCCTTCCAGCGGCGGAAGAAGTCCGGATTTTCCTGAATATCTTTCTTTATTTTCGACACAATACGCTGTATGCTATAAGCTTTCACCTGCGTTAGCTCAGATAAAGAATCATAATTTACAGCAGGCTTGAGGCTGACATACATTTTGAAAAGTTCGAACTCTCGCAGATTGTAGTTGGCATATACATAGCCAAAAATATCGTCTTCGAGCTGCTTTTGCAGGCGGTCGAGTTCTACCAGATGCTCCACATCTATATCGGAACGGTCGAAGTTTGGCTGCAATTCGCAATAGCGGTTCTCCTTTATGCTGCCATTGATGCAGTTGGTAAAATAGGAACGGATAAAGTAAGATTTATAATCCTTGATCTTCAGTCCAGAGAATAAAATAATGTCGTATATTTTGAGATAAGTATCGTTTAACACATCGGCATCGTAAACCCTTTTACCGATAAGTTGCCGCTCTACGGATTTGTGATCTTTGTCGAACCAACGGTTAAATTCTTCCGCCATCTCGGCATACAGGCAATCGATGCTACCCATATCTCTTTCGCGCATGAAATACTTTTTCCCTTTATTTTTTCCAAATGAATTTCCTAGAATCATGATTTTCTAATTTTATAAGTTGTTAGATTTTTAATTATTTTTTCTTTCGTCATTGCTAGCCGTACCCTCCTTTCGTCATTGCGAGGGCATTAGCCCGAAGCAATCTAGCTAAAATGTATCTGGATCGCTTCGCTGCACTACGTTCCGCTCGCAATGACGAAACGGTTGATTATTCACGGGCAGCCACAAGGACAGCCCCTACTTTTTGTTTCTCATAGACTTACCCTCTCAGGCTTTTTCCCTTAAATTCGATACGGCGGGTCATGGAAATTATCCGTTCGAACACCCTTTCGCCATAACGACGGACAATTTCGTCTCGGCACAGGTTTGTAGAAATAATAACCAGCTTACCATACTTTTCGGCAGCATCCATCACTTCGGCAAAGGCAAAGCGGCGGTTACCGTACTGCATACTTACCTCCTCGGTACCAATATCGTCGAGCGAAATAATATGCTTGGTCAATACCTCGTCCAGATTGCGGTTCATCTGCTGCACATCGTACACCGATACTACTTTCTGCATATAGTTAAGGATAATGGCAGGCAATACATACCGTGCCAGAAAACTCTTGCCCCGCCCGCAATCGCCATACAGAAACAATCCCCTACCCTCGTTGCAGGTAAGCCACGCCGCCACTTCTTCGTATTCCGATTGCCAGACGAATGTTTTCCCCTGTGCAGAAAGAAAATAAGAGAAGCATTCCTGCAATACGCTTCGGGCACCGGGTATGCCAATCTTGACCAGAGATGATGGCAACGACATGCCATGTGTCTCCATTTGTTGCCTGATGTTTTCGAAGCTATTACCAACGTGCATCATCTTTTACATTTTTAGTTGAGTTATTCAATACTTGATGTTTATCCCTCTTATTCTTTTCCCACGTGCGAACTGCCGCCTGCCAGTCTTTCATTTTATTCTTGCCTATCATCCAGTTTTTTGCAGTATAGAAGTCTATAAACTTCTGAGCATCCACATCGTTCCCCCTTTGCCGGCAATAAGTTTCCACATCCTTCAACGTGGGAATAGCGAATCGGTCTTGCATATCTGCCTTCGTCTCTACTTTCTTTCCCGGAGCTTTCGTCTTTCCTTGATTATCCTTCTTTCCCTGCAAAAGCGTATAAACGGGCGATTTCTTTTTACGTTGTCCGGGCACAAAGGAGATCAACCCTTTTTGCTGAAGGCGGCTACGAGCATCAATCAGCGTTTTTTCGGTAACACCGATAGTTGCCGCTATCAGCGCATTGCTACATTCCAAAGGGTTTTCCCACCCACGAATATTCGATTCTTGCATCAAAAAGTAGTAAAGGTCTGCTTCGGTAGAGGTAAGCCGTGTCCGGCGACGCTCTTTCCAAAAATGGTTTATGAGTTCGATATAGTTCATTTTTAGCCTAAAAAATAGTGAGAAAGCTCGTCTTGATAAATATTATTTTGGAATAATTCTATTTCTGCCTATTCTGGCAAACGAGGAAGAACACAAAGGGATCCAATAGTCAGCATATAGCTCCCAAACGATCGTTGAATATATCTGCCGACTGAGACACAAGCTCCTTATTACTTCTGTTATAATCTTTTACAATATTGTTAAGGCGGGAAGTCAAAACAGCAGTATCTTCATAAAACTCGTCCCAATCGCTATCGAGAACGGCCACCGACTTCAGTTCCACTTTATCGAGATATACTTCAAACTCGATACACACGCGTATGTTGCCTATCATATCGTCGAAATCGGTCAGGCTAAGACGATCCGAATCGTACAAATGACGCGTCACTTCCTTTACTATAGCCGACATTTGCTTTTCGCTGCAATAGCACTCGATTGGTAAAATGTTTCTTAAAGCACCCATTTTTGTAAGATTTTTTGGTTATACATCTATTTATCATTCTCTATTTTGTGAATAACACTGTTAATTAGTTCGTTTTTAGCTTCATTGTGTCAAAAATTACTTACATTTGCCATTAATTAGGACTTACAATAGCAAAGATACACCAAATTGTGAATAAAAACATCACAAATAAGTGAATATTTTTGTTAACAAAAGCTAATTCAATGTAGATTAAGGGAATAACAAACCCAAGCGATAAGCGCTTCATATATTAGATAAAGTTCTTAAGAAAAAAAGCAGTTCGAATGCAACAGACATTCTGTAGTTTCGGTCAATATATTCAAAGTAACCCATTATGGAAGTATACGAGAGGATAAAAAAAATTCGGGAAGATTTGTTCAATGGTTCAAATATTGAATTTGCCAAAGCGATTGGTGAAAAGCCGAACACTACCAGCAACTGGATGAGCGGAAGCCGCAAAGTAGGGCTGGAGGTAATAGAGAAAATATTGTCGGGACTACCACAGATAAATTCAGGCTGGCTACTGTCGGGCGACGGAACGATGCTGAAATCGGGAGGTAGCGACGATCCATATCTGATCACTAAATCGGGAATAAAATACTATCAGTTGCCAAATGGAAAGTTTCTGATGCAGGTACCTTTTGTTCCGATAAAAGCCTATGCTAAATATGTAGACGAATGCCGGGATGTAGAGCCGGGCGAAACGCTGGATGAGTATAATTTTATTGTAGATCAGATAGGTCATGGAAAATATATGGCCTTTGAAATAAAAGGCGACAGCATGGACGACGATACACGCCGGAGCCTTGCCAACGGCGATATCATACTGGGGCGTGAACTGAACTGCGAATACTGGAAAGAAAAACTGCATACCAAGGAGTACCCAAATTGGATAATCGTATTGGACAACACCATTTTGTGCAAGCAGATAATAGATCAGGATCTGAAAAGGGGCACGATCACCTGCCACTCGCTCAACCCATCGCCGGAGTATGGAGATTTTGAACTGAAGCTAAACGATATCAGACAGATGTTCAACATCATACAGCGCGTATCGAATATGGCGTAGCGGATTGATTTGTAGAGCGTAAGTTATTATTATAAAAAAGATGAAACCTTGCGGTATATCTTCCATCCTGCGATTCCTGCTGCAAGACTTCCCAAACATGCCAAAATAATAAGCCAGCGAGGATATACTTTTACTTCATGTGTCTCGACAACAGGATACGGTATGGCAATGCTATCGGACAGGGCTACTGTATCCGTCCTCAGCCTATCGCGATAGATATATTTATATTTCTCGAGCCAGACAGTATCTCCTTTGAGTTTTAGAAATACCGAATCGTAAAGATGCACCGAATCACGTTGCAGACGGTCGCGATATTCTGTCCGAACGGATTCGACAGGCACATAGATGGTACGAGAGCAGGATGCAATCAGTAGAACAATAAACAGTATGATAAAGTGCTTCATAATACAAGATTGTTTTTAAAACAGGTAGTAAAAAGAGTCTGTGAGCGAATCGTAGGGTGGCAAAGCAATTTGGAAAAGAAAGAATTAGATTGCTTCGTCTTTTAGTCTCGCAATGACGAGGAGGTATAACAACTAACCGTTAACTGTGTTTCTGAATTCCTTTTTCACATCGAAGCATGGACAGGCTTTTGCTGCAAACTCGTTGTGCCCATAAACTTTTGCATTCCGATATTTTACCTTTAAATCATCTACCAAGCTGACAAGAGATGCTTTTTGAGCTTCGGTACGCGTATCGCACGGTTTGCCCTCTGCATCGAGCCCGCCGATGTAGCATATCCCCACCGATGAAGAGTTTTGACCTAAGCAATGGGCTCCCATTTCCTCTTCGGGGCGACCTCGGTGTACAGTCCCGTCGAGATATATCACGTAATGATAACCGATCTTGGCAAATCCCCTCGCTCGATGCCATTGATCTATATTTTCTATTGTAAAATGCTGCCCTGCCTTTGTCGCCGAACAGTGTATGATTATTTTATCTATTTTTCTCATGGTTATTTATAATATGCCAATATGCCGATTGGTTAAAAGCATTAACTCGTCATTGCGAGGCTGGAAGACGAAGCAATCCAATTCTTTCTTTTCTGGATTGCTGCGCTACACTGCGTTTCGCTCGCAACGACGAAAAAGAATGCAAAAGACATCAGCATATTGACACATTCTCAAATTAATTAATCCTTGTCTTCAATATCTATTATATCAGTTTTCCGGGCAAAGAGTTTGAAGATATTTACTCTCACTTTTTTGCCTTTCGCAGCAAAGTAGTTGACATAAATACTTTCCAGTTCCACCCCGTAAATAACAAGAAGGATCAGCAGGGGCAGCAACTCTACACCAAAGGGACGAGCAAAAGCCTGACCAAAGGTGTAAGCAAGTACCACCCACAGCACATAGCTGCTGATCTTGTCGCAGGTACGGCGAACGGCTCTCGATTTCTTCACCGGCTCTTTCCTATATCTGGATGCGGCGATACCAAACCGAAGATCGGCAAGGGTGAGAATAAAAGCTGCTGCCAACAACCATCTAGCCCAAATGAAAAAATCTAACAGGCCAACAAGAAAATGATCGGTATATGTCATTGTAATATGCTCGTTCATAGCGTTTACAAAAACATGCATAGACTGTAATCACTAGCCTCTTTCCCTATCAAAACGCTTGCAATCTGGTTAGGAAGCGAATAAGTAACATCTTCCGTTTCTAAAAGGGCGGAGGATACGTTGAATGTATCGCTTTTCGTAACTTCAGAACTCGATATCAATACAGAATTGACCTCACTGTCTGATACATTTGTTCCCTGTGGGGGTAGTCCATTATCAAAATCTGCCATGATTTTTAATTTTAATATTAATTTTTCCCTTATTTTTGTTTTTCTCTTAATAGAATCTTATGCAAAACCGACGAAACTCATACATAGACCTTATAAAATATTTGCTTATCATCAGTTTTGCAAGAAATACTTGATAATATTTATCGCTATTGCTACTATATGTTTTATTTACTGGAATCCACTCTTGTCTTTTGAAGGTTTTCTGGGTCTAAAAGGATGGATCGCATATCTATTTCGCATACTCCTAGCCATCACTTCATCTGTATGCATAATGGAAATTACCTATTGGATATATTCTAAGATTCAAAAAATGAAGATCACAAACTACTTTGCCAAAATAGGACAGGAAACACTTGGTATTTACTTGATTCAGGATGTATTCATAAACACAGCCTGGCACCGGGTTATTCCATATGTAAATTTTCCAAATGTTAGCCTGACCTATATAATCCCGAGTGTTTTGTTAGTAATAATATGCTATTATTTTATAACAATAGTAAGCAGAAACAAAACAACAGGGTTATTATTATTTGGCAAAAAGTAAATTACATCGGGTTCTGAGTGGTTATAAGCAATCGCAATTGCATATATGTGCCTTTGATAGGGTAAGATGATTTTACAATACCTGTAATGCCTAAAATGCTATTATAAAAATCAGGGTGACCGGATGCTACATAAACGCCATTTTCACCTACTTGCATTTCCAACTCATTGCCGTTATTATTTTTCATCAGGCATCGCAAATCGTCGGGCAACACATCGAACCATTCAGGCTTTTGTTCATTTGCCCAGAAGCTCTTATCAGCATCGGTTTCATAGTCAAAGTCATCCTTCCAGCAACGGCGCAAATGAACATTTCCAGCTATGGTAAATGATGCTGTACCACTTGCGATGAATGAACTACCTGCCTTGTAATTAGATCCACGGTAAGTAACAGAATCAGTCAAATTACTTTGGTCAGTATCATGTTCAACCAAGTACCAATAGCCATCAACCAATGGTGTTCCGGCTGCAATATTTCCAGATGGTATTTTATTTACAATGCGCATTTGTACAGTCTGGTGTATCACTTCGTCCAATACTTCATAAACCACAGCATTGGATGTAACCGTTGTGAAAGAGGTCACATTACTAACACCTCTAAAAAGATTATTATGTGTTGATATAGCTGAGCTATAAGTAACCCCGTTATATATAATGGTGGCTTCAAGATCATCATTAGAGCGGACTAAATATGTGCGCTGCACGCCGTTTCCGTATGGCACGACCCCTCCGTTTTTGTTTACGGGAGTCGACGAAAGAGAGGGTGAACTATCGACAAATACACCGTAAGATTTCGGGAAATTTTGTATAACATCCAATCTGTTTAACTGGTATTTACCTCCCAGCCAAATAATATTAGTGTCGGATTGTCCTTTAACAGCCTTCGAGATATCGATATCGGAAGCGAACGCAATTGAATCATTGGTAACAGAGACTGAGCTATTCGCATAGCTAGGAGAGAATGCAGAGGGCTTGCTCTTATCCGTTGTTATAGCGATCTTATCAAGTCGAGAATCCGAATAACCGAAATAGATAAGGCGACGTTTTTCAAAATTATGGATAAGCGAATTTTTTAGGACTAAACCATCAATACATGAATTGTTTGAAAATATCCACCTCCCTTGCTTCAGGGTTTCTCCCATATCCGTAATGTCACTCACGGTAAAGCCTTGAGCCGTACAACGTGCAACAAAGTTAGCCCTTAATTCCACTTCGGTAGTTCCCGTTAATGCAGTATAATCGGTCTCACTACCTATCCTTAGTTTGCAATTATTGAACGCAAGGTAATTATCTTTATAGCCACTTATATCCGAGGCAGCTAAGGGAATATTACAGTTATCATATACATTCACATTATAGCTGGATAGGGCAGTAATATTGACGTCTACATAGCTGTTATGGTTGCCCTTATTGTATTGCGTTCTCAAGATACAATTCCTTATCTCGTCTACCCTGTCCACATCGGGGATGTCAAATGACTGTGTTATTTCGCAATTAAAGAATCTCCAGTATTGCGCAGAAGGCACCCATTGCGATGATATAGATATATTAAGAAATGTAATATCTTTAAAGTAATGATAACGGGAGATATTCGTGTTTGACATAAATGTACCTCGAAATAATGTCTTTCCTATTCCAGAACCTATATTATAGACAGTCCCGGTTGTACCATAAGCTGTATTGTAGTATTGCACCTGGTGAACACCCGCTCCGTATATTTTGGCGATTGTTCCAATTGCATTAGGCCCGTGATTGATACTCTTAGCCGACAGAGGCAAAGCCCGAGAGCCGGAACCGTTAATACCGACAGCGGAGTAAAACAATGTTGGATACAGGGATTCGACCTGTTCGTTCAGGTAGTTAGTATATTTATCCTTAAAATTATATAGTCCCATCTTCTTCCAGTCTTTTAGTTATTATAATCCGTCCCGTATGCAGTACAAGAACAGTACAGTTGTCGAAACTTGCTGTATCGCCGTCTTTTGTTTCATTGAATAGATCTATGATTTTTTTAGGCTGCTTATCGAACAGTATGTTATCGTCTACCACAAACTCTTGCTCTTCTTTTTGTATTGTATATATCATATTAATGTAGCTTTTGCAAAAATGAATAAATAACTTCTAGGATCAGTGTCTGATCGGGTAACATTCAGTGTAACCATACTGCCTTTCGGTACAGAGATTTCTACATCTCTGCCAACAGGCACAGCATTGCCATTAATGCGGCATTCCGACACTTTGTATGCCTCTACCCTATAAATGGTCATTTCTTCACCGATGAATATCTCTGTTTCGCGAGACTCCATTGTGAGCGAGATGCGGCGTTCGAGTTGCAGTTTCTTTACCGCGTCGCCCAATTCTCCAAATTCAACTTTCCCCGATTCTACCGAACCATCTGTATTCTTTTTAGAAGCAAAGACGTAAAACGAATCCGGATCATTTATTGTGGTCAGCTCCGATAAAGGAACCGGTACTATACTTGCCATATATTTTTGTTTAAATTAAAATTGCATTTTTTTTATCTTCGGTAGGAACCATCACTCGCAGGTGAGTACCCAGTACAAGGATTTTATTGAACTTGGCGGCATTGACTTCAAACAGGGGATAAATCGAGTTTTTAGTAATCGAAATGCTGTATCCCGACGCTTCATTCAGTTGTCCTGTTTGCTGGCTGAAAGCGATAGTCGCTCCCCCATCGCTCCCGAAAGAATAAAACTTTCCTTGCGAAGTTTTGTACACGACCAGATATTTGCGACCTGACGACAACAACAAACCTGAAGTTTTAGACGCCTCGGGTGTACCTACAAATGTGGACAAAGTCTGCTTGAATATACCATTATCCTGTGTTTCGGTAAAGTTGCTTTCGCTCACCGTATCCAGCCGCAGATAATCTACATTTTTTGTCTTAACAGAGTCTACCAAGCAGCCATCGTAAAGGCTGTCGCCTTCGAACTCGTAGGTAACAAAGTCATCAATATCGAGCAAATATATTTCGGTAATGCCTCCTGGGTTATAGTCGCACGAATGATTGATATTTTGAATCAGTTTACATCCCATAGTTTATGCAGTTAACAGTCAACAGTTAACAGTCAACAGTATCGATAACTGATGACTGATAACTGACAACCAATTTTATTTACGGAGTAACGACAGTCGAATCGACGATAGCTTTGATTACGCTCTCGCTTTCGAGCAGACGACCAATCTCCATTTCTGTTCCGGCCATAGTCACTGTCCAACCGTTAGCGTCGGCTTCGGCAGCACCCGAGGCATAGTTGAAAGCCGTTGCACTCAAGCCATTAGTACGACCAAGAACCACCACACGACCCGACTTATCCACAACCACTGCTGTAAACCTGCCTAAACTAAGGGCATCTCCCTGATTAAGAATATTATAATCATATTCGCTCAATGTAAAATTTGCAGTGTGCGTACGATATTTACCTCCGTTACCGTTTACAGCCAATTCGTCAGAGAAAGAAGCCGTATTTTCAACAAAGTCTACCTTATAAGCTTTAGCACTATCTGCCAAAGTGATTGCAGTAATTGCGGCAGTGTCAGGATCGGCGGTGTAAGTATTTTCCGAATCGTAGTTGTAGAGATACAACGCCTTTATTCCGGCTACCGAGTAGTTACAGTTTTCTTTTGTAATATTTGAAGTTAATTTACATCCCATAATGAAAGGTATTTGAAAATTTAAAAATTAGTTGATTTGAAAACCAGTTATTCACCGTTGCTCGTCATTGCGAATTGCTTCCTCTTCGTCATTGCGAACGCAGTGAAGCAATCTAGTTGCATTTATTTTTGGATTGCTTCGGGCAAGCCCTCGCAATGACGAAACAATATGACTAATAGCTGATTTAGTTATTCGGTGAATAATACACCACTTCGTCTTCGAAAGGAATAACAAAGCCTAGACGCAAACGTCCATCGATGAAGATTTTGCTGTCGTGAGGAGCAGGGAATTGTCCTAGGCGGATTTCTTCAAGGTCGCTCAACAGGTCGGTACCCAAAAGGAAGTTTGATGCTTCGGCAACAATCATATCGTTGTCCGCAAGACCTTTCACAGGTACGATCTCGGCACCAAGATACTTCACTACATCATTTTCGACAATGAAGTTAGGATTTACCACCACGTTTGCACCAAACACACCGCCCAAAGCGATTTTTACCTTCATCAGTGTAGCATAAGACACATACACGTTAAGACTTTCTTTCTCCAATCCGGCTGCGGCTACATCGTCAGGAAGAGCAGCAAAAGCTTTCTCTATCTCTGCCAATACATTGTCTTTGGTAAGAGCTACACCCGTAACCTTAACCGCATCAACACTATCTGTCAACACTTTGATAACGCCGTCGAAATCGTTGGCATTGGCTGTGCTGTCGCCACGGAAGATCTTTGTTTCTATCTCGCTGCTCAGTTCGTTGGCTAGCAAAGTCATAGTCGCTTCTTCCAATGTGTCGGGCAATTCCTGATTCTTAGCTCCGGGACCCATCATCCAGATGGTACGTTTGCGCTCAAGCTCGTCGATACATTGCTCAAGGTTGATTTTATAGGTTTTTACTTTCAGTTCTTTTTCGCTCAATTTGGCTATCTGCTGCGGTGTCCATGCACAGTCGCGGGCATCGGCCTGAAGGATGTTTCCTGCAATGTCGATCAGATTGAGCTGAGTAGATTCTTTTACTCCGATGATAGGAGTGATTTTTCCTTTTTCTATCAGCTTTCCGCCGAACACGGCTTTAGTAAACCAGTCCATGTTTGAAGACGGCTGATAAGTCAATGATGAAATGTCATACATGTTTGCCATAATGATTAATTTGATGATTTGTTAATTCAGTAATTTGATTGTGAGCTATTGGCTGTCGCTCGTCATTGTGAGGCTTGCCCGAAGCAATCTAGTTATCTCCTTCTGGATTGCTTCGCTATGCTCGCAATGACGAAAGGAGTTTTTGTCCTATCCTCTTCGTTTTATAGTTTGATTGAGAGCCATCGCCATGCGTTCGGCTGTACTCATTTCGCCAACAGGCTTTTGAACGTTGAGTTGAACAACGGGACGAGCCGAAGGTGTGCGGCGGCGCATTTCTTCTACCTGTCCTTTGGTATCTTCGAGCATCGATTGCGCTTCGTCCAACGCCTGAGTAAGTTGCTCGATAGTCTGTTGCATCTCTGCAATCTTGGCTTTCAAGGCTTCACCTGTTTTCGGCTCGAAGTTTGAAGCCAGTTTTTGTTTGCGGTTGCGTCTCATCGCTTGCGGAGCTTTGGCTTCCTCGGGCTTGGTTCTATCCTCTGACGGTTCGCGCGTTTCTACAAACTGCCCCTGCTCGTCCACTACCAACAGATTGCCATTGGCCAGCTGATGATCTCCGGCAGGCATTTGTTCGCCTTCGAGTGTAACGAACCCATCTTCATCGACATAGGCTTCTTTGCCGTCGGCCAATACGAACACCACATAGGGAATGCCGCTTGCGGTAGCATCGGCAGCAGTGACACTATCGAGGTCGAGAAGAAACCGCGAGATCTTGCCCAACAAGGTAGATTCTTTTCTTTTTTTCTTGTTCATAATTAGTTGTTTATTTGATTTTGACATAGCAAGCTCCTGACTGAAGAAGCCCTCGAGTGAAAAGCCTTTGACGTGGCCGGTCATTACTTCGTTGTCCCAATAGGCCTTATCATCGATCTTATAACTGCACATTAGCGTGCCTTTGGGAAGGTTGGCAAATCCGAGCGCATTGGCTTTATCGTTCTGGGGGTCTTCCACAATCCAGAGTTCTGTCAAATAGTTTCCATTAAGAGGGGTGCTGTGCTGATGCGTTGTGCTTTGCAGGGCTACGCCTGTGCGCATCATTTTGCGGGCTATCTTTTCTATCTGTTCTGCCGAGAAGCGGATGTAATAGTCACCCAATTTTTCGCTTTGACGATAGATGAGCTGTTCGGGTTTGAGGATAACACCCGTAAGCACTTGTTTTTGCGCGTCTTTATTAAGGAACACTTCTTTTTTCTCCTTGCCGAGAGCAACAAAATCGACCTCGTTGGCTGGTTGGTCTACAAACGAAATAGCCCAAACGCCTGTTTCGTCGTTCTCGTTTTCGTCTATCAGTAAGTTGTAAACAGGAATCTTCATATTGGTTGCGGTTATTTTCAGTTATAGATAATTGCTGAAATAGAAAATGCAATTTCAGTCAACAGTCAACAGTCAACAATTAATAACCGCATCATTCGTATTTGCAAATACTTCGTCATTGCGAGCATAGCGAAGCAATCCAGAAGGAAAAAACTAGATTGCTTCGGGTAAACCCTCGCAATGACGCGTATGAATTGGATGTAGTGGCAATGGAGAGAGATAGTTAGTGTTCTTTTACTGTAAAAAAGAAAGTAAAAACATCTTTACGGAGGGTGGTAAAAGAGAAATAAAAGGGATAGTAAAAACCCGAACCTTATATTTATAAACTAAACAGAAACTAAAATAAATTAATATCTATTTTGTTAATTAACGGATTTCTGTTAAATTAGCTAACAAATAGCAGATAGTTTAAGGTTGCAAAAGTGCCCGCATAAATAAACTTATGTTGAACTTTAAATTATGTGCTTATGAAAAAGATTTTTAATCACTTATCTATGTATTTGTTGCTAATCCTGATTACAGGATTGACAGCTTGTGAACAAGAACAAACAGAAGGAATTGGAGCAGAAGGGAATTTACCTCTTAAAGAAATCACGAGTGATAATAAAACCAGCGTATCGGCAGAAACAGCTGAATATGTTGCCACTCAGTTCATGCAAAACAACAAAAATTTAAAATCAACAACTTGTACAATTAAAGACATTTCTATTCTCCGAGATAATACAGGAGAGCCCTCTATGTATGTAATAAACTACGAAAACAATGGAGGTTTTGTTATAGTAAGCGCCTCTAAGAACTTTTATCCTGTACTTGCCTATTCTGATGAAGGCAACTTCAGCACTAACAATTCGGATATGCCATTAGGCCTCACAGAGTGGATTATAGACAATAAAATTGCCATACAGGACCAATCAGAGCAGAGTATAGATAGTATTTCCAAGTTTCGTAATCTATGGAGCATGTATGAAAAACATTCAGATACTGATATAAAAACTATAAAAAGTTATGATCAGAGTGAGTTTAGTGCAACTGTAGCACAGCTAGAGGCAGAATGGATGTCAGGAGGTATTGAGTATTCGCCATTTCACCCCAACTACCCCGATGAAGTATCACCCAAAATGTATGATATGTTGATGCTTATGGAAGAAGAAGCTCGTATGACATCAACCCCTTTCCGTGCTTATATTCTTCCCAAATATGAATATATAAGATCTAATGTAGAGGAATTATTGACTACTACCTGGAACCAAGATTCTCCTTATAACAAATTTATTAAAAATAATTACCCGACGGGTTGTGTAGCAACAGCCATGGTACAAGTTATGAGATATCATCGCTGGCCTAAAGATTCTTTTAAATGGGACTTGATGTTAGACTCTTATAAAAGCGCAAATGGTAATATAATTGGGACAACCGCACAACAAGATGCAGTAGCAGACCTTATGAAGATTGGCGGGCAAAGTATATTAACCGACTATGGAAAAGATGGATCCGGAGCTTACACATCTAATGTTCCAGGAGCCTTAAAGAATATTTTCAATTATTCATCAAATGTGAAACACAAGAACTTTGATGGTAGTGCAAATTCTGCAGTAGAAATAATGAATAATCTGAAAAATGGAAGACCTGTTATATTGGATGGTAAACGCGATAGAGCTCTCGGTTTTATATCTTATAATGGACATGCGTGGGTGTGTGACGGATTTAGATACACCTGCTTAAAAAGGAATCTTACAGTCGTTACTATAAGCGCAATGTATGGATATGTTGAAGTTCGGTACACTCCTGACACAGATGGTTCTACCGCTACAGAAACTAATTATTTCCATATGAACTGGGGTTGGGGGGGAAGCAACAACGGATGGTTTAATATAAATAGTATAGGTCTCACTACATCAAACGGAGATTATAGAAATTATCAATATGATAGAAATATGGTTGTCAATATTTATCCAAACAAATAACTTCCAAATAATAATAAAAGCTCCAGCATGGAGCTTTTATTATTAACTTATCTTACTATTTAAAAGAAAGAGACAACACTCATTCATAATTAATCAACCCAAACACAACACTCTCAAAACTAGGATAACTAATAGCAAACATAGGCAAGAAGCAATCCGTAGAAAAACCTTAATTTCACATGCTAAAAACAATGCCAATGATAAAATATCGTATTGCGACCACAGCCGATGCTCACGAATTGCTGCAAACCCGACACGATGCAGTGATATATAATGGCAGGGACATCTATCCGCAGGAAGTATTGCAAGCATGGGTGCCAAAAATAACCGCTGAAACAATCGCAGCCGAAATGCGCTCGCTCGAAAGTACCGACAGGATTACCTTTGTGGCCGAACATTGGGACGAGAACACAGAAACAAAACCCAAAATAGTGGGGCTCACCACGCTGGTAGTATCCACCTCTTCGGTGTGGCAATGCTATGTTTTGTCCAACTATGGAGGAAAAGGGATTGGAAAAAGGCTGATGGATATGCTCGAAGGCAATGCACGGGAGAAAGGAATAAAAAAACTGATAATAAGTTCGTCGCTCATGGCATTTGACTTTCAGAAAAAGCAAGGTTTTGTACCATTAAATTCTTATGAATATGACTTGGGAGAAGGACTGTCGCTTACCTGCTACATGATGGAGAAAGAACTAACGTAGATCTATTTGTGATTAGACAAATAAAAGTTTCAATCTTAGACTGTATCTAATATATAAACCCTACCTACAGAGGTGTCTAAATGACACAATATTTACAAACTTTATGTTAAATAACATAATAACAATATCACATTGAAAATTGTTTTATATCTTCGCGGCAATTTTAACAACAACTTAGTTACTTTAATACAAAGATTATGAAACAAAAGTTAGGCCTATTGTTGGCATTAATCATGGCTATCTCAATCAATGCACAAAAAAACGTAAACATTGATAGTCATAGATTCAGACTTACTTACCGCAGCTTCCCAACCAACCCACAAACACCAAAATTTTTCTATTACAGCAAACACATCAACATGCCAGGAGACACCCAGGCTTCTTTAACCAACATCGATGACCTGTACGATGCTCTTCAAATAGAGGGACAACGATACGTTACCGATGGCAAAGACGCCGATTTTTCGGTTACACTGGAGACGTCTCCTGTTTCCTTTTCTGCACCTGAAGTAAATGAGCGTGTGGAAGAAATAAAAAACAGAGATGGCAAAATCACAGGGCGCAATCATTACTACAGCGTTGTAGTTACATATTCTTTCAATGCAAAAGTTCAACTCAAACAAGGAGATAAAATAATTGCTACCCAGTTTGTTTTCAACAAGCCTTCAAGCAGTTTAAAATATCAGACTAAAGAGTATTCTACATTGAAAGATGCCAACAACAATTGGAAATTGCAACGAGACGATGTTTATGAAAAGATCAGAAACGACCTTGCTTTTGAAGCCGCAAAGAATGCAACAGCAACACTTTCGCGCCGGTTTGGATTTGCTCAGTCAACATCATCGGAAATGATAAAGACCATAAAGGAAAAAAAGCATCCTGAAAATGACAAACTCAGAGAAATGGCTGACAACCTGAAAGCTAAACTAGAGTCGATGGGTCCCGACAATGTTCTTACCGAAGCCGATGTAGAAGAAGAACTTAACTATTTCAAAGAACTACCTACCCGTTATACAGATCCTAAGCTAAAAGCGGATGTCAAGCTCCGTTATGTAGGATATTATAATGTCGCTAAAATATATTTCTATCTCGATCAACCCGAAAAAGTTGCCGAATATGCCGACCTGCTTTTTGCAAATGACCACGACAAAAATGATGGCAAGAAAATGAAAGAAGAAGCAGTAAAACTGACCGAGGCATTCAACGCAATGGACATAAAAACAAGGCATTTTGATACTGCCGCTTATTTTGTGGACTAAAAGAATAATTATTTTTTTGACTAGATATAAGTAATTTAAAAGATTTATTGTCTTATTTGTTATCGTTCTGCGTCATTGCGAGAATTTATTCGAAGCAATCTAGTATACCGGATGAAATAATATTATACTGGATTGCTTAACCACAAGTGGTTCACAATGACGGCAGGTATAGAGGCAAAAAACACATCATTAATTTTCATTGAATATTTAAAAGGGTTCCGATATTTCGGGGCTCTTTTTTTTATTTCTACCCGGATGTTGATAACTAACGCTAAAACTATTGCATTGGGCAGAATTTGATGAAGATTATAAAAGTTTATCTATCCTATAAAAGCTATTTTTTCTAAAACAAATAGATATGATAAACAGTATAATCGACATTTTTCACACACAGGCACAGCAACACAAAGCTCTGAAAGCCTTTTACTACAACCGCAATTACGAATTGGGCAGCGGCAAAGATCACTATCCGCTCTTATGGCTCGAAGATCCGTTGACAGGACATAACCGGGGCAATGTATTCTCCAATTCGGTCAACTTTTCTATTCTCCTTTTGCCCGACAAGGAGCATTCGACAGCTAAGTTGCAAAGCCTAGCTTTCTCCATGGGGCTGAATATAATCGAGCGGATAAAGAAACACGCCAACGAGCTAGGTGTCAGTGTACAACCCGACTGGAGCTATCTCACACTGAGTAACTATTATGACGACAACGCTTGTGGATGCCGTTTTTCGGTCAACTTCACACAAGCTAACATGCAAAATCTGTGCCTGATAGACGAGCAATTCGATGCCGATAAGCAGTTTGAAGAAACCACCGCATTGAAAAGCTTCGACGTTTCTCCGGCCAATAACTGCGAAGTATTTACAGACAAGTTTCCTGTATTCGACCTAAAAACAAGAAGATGACAGATCATGTGTTAAAAGTAGTAGAAGAGATAGGCCGCGACATAGTGGCTTTGGCTCAGTTCGTTATCGATAACGATAGCATTGGGATGAATAAGAAATTCCGGAAAAACACGCTGAAAGACAGCCTACTGTTGCGAGATGTGGATTCCCGTGTCAGTTTTGGAAGTAATGGCGATAATGTGGTGATCGAAGTTTTATTCAACAATTATATCGACTATATCGAAAAGGGTCGTCGTCCGGGCAAGATGCCGCCGGTGAACGCACTGAAAGAGTGGGCACAATCGCGTGGCATCCCTACCGATAACGGAACGCTCTACGCCATAGCCAATGCTATCAAGCGCGACGGTATCGAAGGTCGCCCCATACTCGCAACCCTCGAGCAAAGGATAGAAGATAGCTTCGAAAACCATTGGGCTGATAAGCTCTTCGATGCAATGATTTCAGAACTAAATGAATACTTTAATTAAAAAAGAACTATGGGATATTTTATAAAAGACCGGGACAAAATAGTTAAGATAACCGAACCGTCGAAGTTTTCTTTGTCTGCCAATCCTAATTTTGTACAGTTTGAGGCAGAGAATACAGAGCTTGAAAAAGTAGAGATTCAGCTAAATGTTACCGGAAACGGATATATAAAAGAAGTTGATCAAAGAGATAAAACATATTATATGTCCGATGCGTATAATATCAGGGAAGGCTATTATTATAATAATAACGGGAATATTATATTCATCAATCATCCGGAAAAACGCACATTCACTATCGACATAAACACCTATAATACGGCCACTTGCACTTTCAATGGTCGTATACAAAGACAGTATAGCATAAATTATTTAGTTCAGCTAAATGATGGTACCGAGCATTATATTCCGATATGGACAGAAAAGGATATCCTGTCTTATACTTTTGATATACCTGCTAACGCAAAATCTATTACTGTAACCAATATTGTAAAAGAAGAATTTTCTTTACTTGTTAGTCAGAGCGGAGTCTTACCCTACGTTTGGGATAACGTATCAAGATTCACTATCAGAGAATCAAAAACACTTACCAGTCATGCTTTTGAAGGCACATCCGATATGAGCAAAATTTCGGACAAAAGCTTTTATATAGGTCTTTATGATTTCCCGAATAGCCCCGAATGGATTAACACTCCGGACAAAGCAGCCGAATCATTGGCAAACGTACTAAAGCAAAATAATTTCATCGGCAACAACTTTGATGTAATATTGCCTCCAGTAAAAGACACCGATGGTTATTTGACTAGAGGCACAGTCATAAAATTACAATCGAAAGGTAGCGGGGAAAACTATGCTTTTGAGATAATAGCAGACGATACTAGATTATCAGAGGCACTTTTTACAGTTGTTGGAAATCCCGAAGATATATCTGACAAAGACTCTTTCTCAGAAGGCTACAGTCCCGTAGAACTGCATCTGGAGCTATATAAAGACACAGGCATATTCCCCGGAACGGACAGTACGCCCAACGACCGGAATATAGGTTCGTATGTTACCACCCTCACAAAGTCTTATGCAAACGCCCCTCTGTGGTTCAATGTAAATATATTGGAGAGTAAAGATTACACACACGATTTTCTGAACAAAGAAAACGTATGGTTCAATACCGGTACGGTTAGCGATTTCAGGTTTACGGCTAAAAGGGTGATATCCACTAAAGACTATGCCGAGAATTCGCTTTTTTACTATTCCGACATATTCTATGCCGTCAACGGATACCAACGCACACTGGAAACGAACGACCTGTCGGCACATGTATATGACACATCGAAGGAAACAAAAGCGAAGCCACTTACCACTCAGCCTGAACTTTTTCATATACAGGGGCAAACGCAGTATTTCAACTTCCTGCTTTCCGATGCCGATCACGACAATGAGCAGGGGGGAAATCTAGCCATTACATATCGAATCCTTAGCCAGTCGGGACGTTTCCTTACTGAAAAGGTGATGCATGCCAAACCGAAACACCTGTTTCATGCGGTGAATACTATTCGCTTAGACATCGACGGAGCAATAAGCGGGTATCCAAATGCCGGACGGGTGGAAGTCTCCTTGTCGCGCTCGTTACCCGATGAAAACAAATATACCACAGTGACCGAGCCGTTACGCTTCCGTATATTGCCATCGTGCTTACACAAAGTCAATGACTTTGCCTTCCTCAATTCGCTGGGAGGGTGGAGCAGTTTCAACTTTGGGGGAACAGATCAATCGGAATTTAAGACAACAACGAATACCATCTTCAAAACGCATACGCCCGACAAGACTGTCAGCAGCCAGTTGGAAGCCGTATTCAGTAAGGATGTAGAAGAGCAATTCTCGGTGCAAACCATGCCCGTTACACGCGATGTTGCCGAATGGTTGCGTGAGCTGAGCACATCGAAAGCGGTGTACGAACTATCCACGAAGCGATATATTATTGTTGACGAACTGGTGATAAAGCCCAATTCGAAAGACGATCTTTTCCGCCTCGACATGAAATACCGTTACTCCGATACTTACAATGCTAAGTAAGATTATTTCTCATCATTGCGAGGGTTTACCCGAAGCAATCCATTGTTTTACTATCTGGATTGCTTCGCTTTGCTCGCAATGACGAAACGATAGGAATAATTATCCCCCTGATCTGTAACGGATAGGGGGATTTTGCATTTTTACATTGTGAATTTTAAACTTCCTGTGAGGACATTAGTCTATATTTGTAACTGATATTAACATACAAAAACTTCAAAATTATGAAAATCACTTTTTATAAAATAAAAAAAATATTCTTATCTGTATTTATTCTTATCACAGTTTCGGTATGCTTAGTGTCTTGCCAAGCGTATGTGGATTGGCACAGTAGAAATGGAGGTAATTATCATCAATCTTTCTGGTCTACAAATAGAGATTCTTCCGAAAGTAGCAGCTCTCAACAAGAGACTATCACAAATACATACGAGATATATAAATACGAAAGAGACAAACCGACTTATGTAATCTCAAAGCCATTAAGATTCGAGAAAGAGGTTTATGAGATATATGAATACGAAAGCCTAATTGAAAAATACTCCTCTTACCCACGTATTTCTAAATATAGCGACAAACCGATCTATGTAATCTCAAAGCCATTAAGATTCGAGAAAGAAGTCTATGAAATATATAAATATGAAGGTTTAAGTAACAAAAACTCATCTTATCCCAGTATCTCTAAATATAGCGACAAGCCAACTTATGTAATCTCAAAGCCATTAAGATTCGAGAAAGAAGTCTATGAAATATATGAATATGAAGGTTTAACTGACAAAAACTCATCTTATCCCAGTATTTCTAAATATAGCGACAAACCGACTTATGTAATCTCAAAGTTATTAAGATCCGAACAAGAAGGTTATGAAATATATGAATATGAAGGTTTAACTGACAAAAACTCATCTTATCCCAGTATTTCTAAATATAGCGACAAACCGACCTATATAATTATAGAGTCTTCAAGATTCAAGTGAAATCTCTTCTTTTTTATCACTTTTTCACTTCTTTATCTATAATATAAAAACATATTATGGCAGAAATGAAAGTTTTTAGAATAGGAGCAGATACAAAAGATGCAGTTAAAAATCTGAAAGAAGTAGAAATTCAGACCGTCAAAGTAATTACAGCACAGGAAGTCCTGCAAGGGATACTTACCTCGCCCGAACCGCTGAAAAATATGCAAAAAATGATTCCTGTATATAAGCGGATCGGCGACATTACCGAGAGTATATCTAAAATGGTTCCGTCGACTGTAAAGCAGGTACATGAGGCTCAAGTCATTATAGATAAAGGCATAACCAAACAATTGGAAGGGGCAAAAAAAATAAGTGAGGCAAATAAAAAAGAACTTGATGAAATAAAGAAGAAAGTACAAACTGCTGATGAGCAAAATGAACGGTTAAAAAAACAGAAAGATCGACTACTCCTAGGGCTTGCAAAAGCAGAAAAGGAACATAACGAAGAGTCTATTGCCGAATATAAGAAAACTCTGCAAGAGATAGAAAAACATGAAAAAGAGCAAACCGTAAAGGCCGAACAGCACAGCAAACAACGCAGAGAGGTTTTGAAAAAGACCTTCGAAGAGACGCGCAAATTGAATGACGATGCTTACGAGCAAACTAAAAACAGCATCAATCTGAAATATGATCTGGAGGAGCAGGAAATAAGAAATTCGTGCAACCTGACCCTTAATGCCGAAAACGAAAAAGCAGGGATCAAAAAAGCTTCTGCCGAAAATGAACAAGCAATGATGGTTGCGCAAAACATCAAGCTGAAAGATTTGGATGACCGAAAAAATGCAGAACTGAAGAAGAACGAAGAAGAACATCAGAAAGCAAACTCCTCCATCGTTGAGAATTTCTTAAAGGAACGTTCTGCTAATCTGACGGTATACGTAGATACCACAGCAAAAAAAACAGAAAAGAGCGCAAAAAAACGGGTGAAGAGCTAAGCGATTTCTTCAAAGATGTGGACAAAGAAACGATGGCGAGCATAACCAAACAGGCGGTGGAAATGGCAAAAGCGACTACCGGAACTAAAGAAGCTACGACTGCGACCAAAGAAGCGACAGCCGCTACCAAGGAGGCTACCGATGCTACCAAGAAATATGTCGACATACAAGAGACTAGAGGAAAATTAACGGAGCATAGAAAGGAATTGGAAGATGCAAAACAGGTATATCAGGAGAGGATAAAACTCTATGATCTGGAAATTATCAATGCCGGAGAGAGTTTAGAAAAACGGAAAGAGCTAGAAAAAGAAAAAAACGAATATATAAAACAAAATGCTGCCGACATAATAAGGATACAGAAAGAGCTTACTGCTGCCGAAAAACAAGAACAGGATTTGAGTATTACTCAATGGACACAACATGCTCAGAAAATAGGAGAGATAAATGATCAGGTAAAGCAAGCAATGGGTAAAGTAACAGACTATCTTGGACAAGGATTTACCGCTGTAACTGAAGTTTATAAAGCGGAAATAGCAGCTATTGATGAGGATTTGAAGCTGGCTAAAATGAATGTAGAGGCAGTTAAAAATGATGCAACAAAAAGTACAAACGCAATAACAGTACTTGAAGCAGAGCAGAAAGCAGCAACAGAACAAGGGCAAATAGAAAAGGCGAAACAGCTTCAAACTGAAATAGATTATCATAAAGGCATTGTAGCTACTAAAGCAGAATATGATAATAAAGTAAACGAACTAGATCAGAAAAAGGCAAAGAAACAAATCGAGCAAGAAAAACTAGATAAAATCAGACGAAAACTAGAACTCGTTAAAAATATTGCCGAAGCTACATCCAATGTTGCACAAGGTGTTACAAAAACAATGGGTGCATACCCTTTCCCTTTTAATCTTGCTCTCGCAGCAACAGTTGCAGTTGCCGGCGCATTCCAAATAAAAACAATGACTGCTCAACTTGCCAAATTTGCCGACGGTGGTCTACTCAATGGCAAGCGACATTCGCAAGGCGGTATGCGCATAGAAGGATCGAATATAGAAGTAGAAGGTGGTGAGTATGTGGTAAACCGCGAATCTACAAGCAAAAATTTGGGATTGGTACGCTATATCAATTCCGAACGCAGAGAGCTGAAACCTGCCGACCTCAACGCTTATTTCAATAGCCTCCCCCGCGTTGAGGTTGGAGGGGCTTCATTCCGTCGTATGTTCCAAGATGGCGGACAGTTGCCCATTGCAGAACCGACAGCAAATATCGACAACGAAACACTTGTCCAAGCCATACAGTCTATCCGCATAGAACCTCGTGTAGCTGTATCCGATATACACCGTGTGCAGGATAGTATGGTTAGTGTAGATAGCTGGACAGGGGTGTAATTAGTCTACTGGAAATCTTCATAGAAAATTTTAATTTTCAATATACATAATGCCAGAGCTAAGATTACCATCATAAGAAGAGAAAGACAGGGTATATAATCGAGTGTTACCAGCATATATAACACCAGAGCTAAGGTTGCCATCATAAGAAGAGAAAGATAGGGTATATAATCGGGTGTTACCGGCATATATAACACCAGAGCTAAGGTTGCCATCATAAGAAGAGAAAGATAGGGTATATAATCGGGTGTTACCGGCATATATAACACCAGAGCTAAGGTTGCCATCATAAGAAGAGAAAGATAGGGTAT
>POVV01000166.1_pt1 | contig 54267 bp, 60 predicted proteins | sample 1560271 | NCBI WGS metagenome assembly POVV01 (sample SAMN08337232, study PRJNA429181) | Bioreactor metagenome, whole genome shotgun sequencing project. | biome: cows' rumen and soil; feature: anaerobic; isolation source: anaerobic chemostat enrichment culture, galacturonate as sole carbon... | reverse complement strand
GGGTAAGAGGAAGATTTTTCGCCAAACCCTTTAGGGCTTGACCTTGCTGTCAGCGTGAAGAACACGAAAATACCTTTGCGACTGAAATCGAATACTCACTAGGCTCTAATGTCATTTCGCTTAAAGGGGAAGAAATTATGAAACAGGTGGAAAAAATCCCGGTTACTCTTTCGTGGAACTATCGAAAGAGTATAAAATTTGGCTTTAGGTATAGACAAGTACAGCCTAAAGCTACCAGCTAATAGATTGCTTATCTATGCTGTAATTTAATGACTTATATTTGCTCTCCCCGTAATCATAGTATAAAAAGAAAAAGTAAATTACTATGGAGATAATATATATAGAAGCCCGAACATTCGAGGCAATGATGCAACGTTTCGAGACTTTTGTCCGAAAAGTAGATAAGTTATGTGAGCCACATATCGGTAAAAAGTTGACAGAATGGTTAGATAATCAGGATGTATGCCTAATCCTGCATATAAGCCCTCGTGCATTGCAAACTTTGCGAGATACCGGAACGCTTGCATATACGCAGATAGACAGAAAGATGTACTACAAGCCTAAAGATGTGGAGAAACTTATCAGTAACTTAAAAAAGCAAGGAAAATGAGTGAGATTATAACAAAAGATCATGAGCGAGTTAAAGCTCTTTTCAGCTCATTCGACCAGATGTTGGAGAAATTGGAAGTGGTTTTGACGAACTACAAGCCAACATTAAACGGAGAGCATTTCTTGACAGATGTAGAGGTGGCTGAACGACTAAAGATCAGTAGAAGAACATTGCAACAATATCGTAGCGAAGGTAGAATCCCATATTTCAAATTTGGCGGTAAATCTCTCTATCGGGAGTCAGATATTCAGAGGATTATGGAAAATAATTATTACAAGTCATGGATGTGATACAGATTCAACAAGTACTTCATTTTTTGAGGGGTCATTCTAGTTCAATATCATATTCAGCAAAGATAATACAAACCAAAACCCATGCTGTAAAGTAAATATTGTGATGACATACTGAGTCTTTTATATCAATTTTTTCTGTAAATTATCAAATAAAATAATAATTTTACTCTTGAAATAGTTATCTTTAAAACAAAGATATTTTAGATGAGTCTAGTATATATTGAAATTCCAAGACCTAAAGGGCTTAACAGACTATCAAATAGGGATATTTTGATAGGGACACCTGTTGCCTCCTTAGATCGGCTTAGAATTGTAGATGAAGATACATATGAAGATATTATTCTTGAATGGGCTACGAGTTATCTCAATGAAAAATATGAGAAGACAAAAGCTTTAGGTGGAAGTGGCGACAAAGGGAGAGATATATGTGCATATACCGATTTACATAATCAATATTATGATCTTTTTCAATGTAAGCATTATGCAAATAAGTTGTCTTTTTCAATGGTATCTCTAGAATTTGGGAAATTAATATACTATACCTACAATAAAGATTATCCAACTCCACAAAAATACTATTTTGTATCTCCACTTGGTATGTCTCCCTCTTTATGGGATTTGATAACAACAAAACACAATGAACTGAGAAGTAAAATACTAGCCTGTTGGGATAAAGATATTAAGAACAAGATAACTAGATCAGTATCTATTCCAATGGATGATAAATTAGAAAGGTATATAAATAATTTCGATTTTTCGATTATCTCATCTTTAGAACCCCTCGAATTCATAGAGCAATTCCGTCAAACACCATATTTTGCTCCTAGATTTGGTGGCGGGCTGCAAAAAGAAAGAAATATAAGTCCAATTGTTTCTCCAGAAATAAAAGAGCATGAAATTAATTATGTAAAACAATTATTTGAGGCATATTCTGATTATAAAAAAGAATTATATTTATCTATAACAGATATTGAGAAAGAGAAAGAACTAGAAAGTCATTTTCATAGGTCTAGAAATTGTTTTTATCTAGCTGAAACGCTAGAGCAATTTAGCCGAGATAACATACCAACACATGATGCTTTCAAAGAATTGAAGGATGAAGTGCTAGAACAGGTTATTGATATATGTAATCAAAATTATACAGATGGATATCGCAGACTTATCGCAACAACAGCAGCAGCAAAACAAACAGACTATGCTAGTAATGCGCTCTTTTCAGAAATTAAGGCTCAAGACAAAACAGGAATTTGTCATCATTTAGCAAACGAAGATATATTGAAATGGGTAGAAAAATAACAGAAATAGGCATTTTCAATTCATCCTTAGAAATTGCCCTTCGACTACTAATTATTATCAATCTGAGTGATAAAGGAATAAGTAGAGATAGGCTAAATATCTATGATTACCTAATACTCAATACTGGTGATATTGCAGATGCTCCTAACAGTTTGCACCCGGCTTTGCCTGCACGATCTACTCAGCTTTTTATAAAACACCATAAAATAAAAGAGGCTCTCAATATACTATTAAGTAAAGAACTTATTATCATAGAACCCTCTGTTAAAGGATTTCTATATAAAAAGTCAGATATAACTGCTCATGTAATCCAATATTTTAAATCAAACTACTACAATGAGCTTATACTTAGAGTACTTTGGATTTTAGATAATTTCAATAGTTATACAGATGATCAATTGAAATCCTTCATCTCTAAGAATCTAGAAAAATGGGGAAGTGAGTTTACTTCTGAATCTTTATTTAGAACTAACTATGGAGAATAAAAATAAAGGGTTTTACATAAAAGAGTTAAAAATAGTTGGTAAAGGCAAAAAAGACGCAACACTTTCATTTACCAAAGGTTGTAATTTGATTTCTGGTCCATCTGATTCAGGAAAGTCCTTTGCTTTTTCCATTATTAACTTTATGTTAGGTAAAACTGATCCTCCAATCGGTGTTCCTGAAGGAGAAGGATATAGTGGCGTATATATGCAGATTAACACTTATGACAATGATCGGCCTTATACAATATATCGAAAATTGAATGAGAAGAAATGTACAGTAAAACAATGCTTGATATATGATTTTACGAATAGTTCAATAAAATCAAATACTTACAGTCTCTCAGCAAAGAACACTTATTCTCTCTTTTTTCTCCAGCTCTGTGGATTAGATAATGTTGTTTTGCGAAAAAGTCAATATTCGAAAGCTAATTTGCTATACTCTTATATTCGAAAGTTAACACTAATCTCAGAGTCAAGAATAACAACTATTGATTCTCCTTTTTATCCGACAGGACAGTACTCAGATCAGCCTTTGTATCAAAGTCTATTCTTCTATTTGCTTACAGGGCAAGATTTCTCTAATTTCACTCCTATAGATAAAGAAGACATAAGGAAAAGTAAAATTAACGGTAAGATTGAGTTTATAAATGAACGGATTGAAAAAATAGGTATTAGACTTAATTCTATAAGTGACTTAAAGAATGACAAAATAGATTTAGATTCGCAGCTAAGTATACTCGAAGCTGATTATGAAAAATTAATTAATCAAGTAAGTTCATATTCAACTCAAAAGGAGAAGCTGATAAAAGAACTGGAGGCTGAAAAATCTCTTTATATATATCATTCAGAGTTAATTGAACGATTAAATCTACTCATGGAGCATTATAAAAGCGATTTTGCTCGTCTTGACTTTATTCATGAAGGACAAGTGTTTCTGAATCAATTAAATACGATTGAATGTCCTTTCTGTGAATCTCCTCTAGGAGAGAATGGAATTCAAAAGATTGAGTCTGATGTTAATTTACAAAAGACAATCGCTCACGAGAAAAACAACCTTTATATAAAGGAAAAAGATCTTCAATCAACTATTAACAGTAACATACAAGAATGTGGTGACCTTACAACTAGAATAAATAACCTGAAAGATGCCATATCGAACATTGACCAAGAGATTAAAGAAATATTTTCCCCATCAATAGATAATTTGGCAAATAACATTTCAGCTATAAAGGGAAGTATTTCTGTTCGATCCCAAATAGATTATTTAAATAAAGAGCTAGAATTTTATATAAAAGAAAGAACAGAACAAGAGAACTCTCTAAAAAATAAGCAGATTTCAGAAGGAGTAAGTTTTGAAGGTGATGATATAAAAATCAAAGAATTCTATAAAATATTGAGAGCTATCTTAAAGGCATGGAACTATCCTAATTATGAAAAAATAATCTTTGATCCAAATAATAAAGTCTTCGATTTTGTTTTCACAGGAAAAGCGAGAAAGGCATATGGCAAAGGTCTTAGAAGCGTTTCATATACCGCCATCATGATAGCCCTACTTGAGTACTGTATTGAACAAGATATTCCAAACAATCGACTACTTGTAATAGATTCTCCACTGACCGCCTATCATGGAGTGGAAGAAGTGCTTGAGGAAGATAAATTAGACCCCAATATTGAAAATTCATTTTTCGAGTATTTTTCTCAACGCTCATTAGATTTTCAATTAATCATTTTTGATAATAAAAGTCCTAATAAAGAATTGAAAGGTAAAATTCATCATGAAAGATTTACAAAGAATAGTCATAATGGAAGGTATGGTTTATTTCCTGAGATTGAATGAGATCAATTTATTGGAATAAACTAGGAAGAGTTGATCTTAAAAAAAGAGAATATGTTCAAAAGTTAATGCTATTTCAAAGATATTATTTTGAAATCAATGTCGAATTTCTCTAGAAAACGGTCTGAAAATAGAATAACAAATCGGAGTATGGATGTTTGATAGAGTAAAATAGTTCTGTCTTCTTTATATTTCCTCTCGTTCCTTTCGAAGAATAGCGTAGACATTTCGCCCCTCTGCATGTACAGTTTCATATTTCTCTAATTTCTCATATATTTCTCTAAATTTTTTGCAGCTATAGAAACGAGGTTTATACTTAAAATTCGGAGGATATTCAGATTTATTAATATTAGCTATAGGTGCTAACTACAACTATCTAAATAGTATTGAGTAAAACAACTCTGAGGACGAAGGCATTATTATAAATAAGATTGTGTTTTTTAGAAATTAAAATTCCCCAAAGTTCAAAACCGTAACTTCGGGGGATTTATCTCAATTCAACCTTGCATTTTCTAAAGGCAATACAAGTGTTGTCACAACATTGCTCCTTATCACCTTATTTATAATCCATCTCCGAAGAATATCCGCATTAGGAGATTGTAGCCGAAAAGTAAGAGCAATTATCATTTCCAATCCGTAGTATTCAGAATAGATATTCTTTCCTTCAACTTTGCAAGGCGATGAAAGATCACCACCTGCAATGCCGGATTTCTCTATTGTACGAACTTCTCTTTTTGCTGTTTGGTAGAAAATACCAAACAAATTAGCTATCTCGGGAATAGTCATTTTGACTTTACTCGGAATGTTTACACTTCCATTCTCTGTGATTGTTATTTTATACTTATCCATCGTTAAACAGTTTTAGTTTTTTTATTTTGAGATCGCTTATTCGCTGTGGTTGTAGCACTTTTTTTTCTTCTCTTTATTAGTTTATCCATATCGTCCGAGATCTTCTGTTCTGTGATTTGTGCGTAAACTTGCGTGGTAGAAATATTTGCGTGTCCCATCATTTTGGCAATGCTCTCAATGGGAAGCCCTGCCGAAATTGCCAACGTTCCAAAACTGTGGCGACTTTGATGGTACGAGAGATTCTCCTTCAAATCTATCAATTTACCGATCTGATTTATCTCATACCAGATCTTATCCCGAATGGGTAAGGGAAATACAGGTTGGCTGCCATCCGTGGTATTGTAGAGCATAAGGATTTGTTCTGCTATCGGATGCAAAGGGATAAATGCTTCAACATCCGTTTTTACCCTCCGTTTTCGGATATAGAGCCTTCCTTCTGCTGTTTTACCGATATGATGCGGATATAGACGGTGCATGTCTACATAAGCGAGTCCTGTCAATGAAGAAAAAATAAAAGCTCTGCGTATCAATTCTAAGCGAGGATCGGGCATCGGGGTTTCCATCATGGCTTTTAGATCAGTTTTACCTATGTGGCGATGTTTCGGTGGATCTTTCTTCTCATATCTGACATCTTCGAGTGGATTACTTCTTAATACTTCTTGGTCGATAGCAATATAGATCAGACGATTTAGCCAGGTTAGTCCTCGATTTATATAAGAGTTCTTTCGGTTATGCTCAGTTTTTAAATAGAGTTTAAACGATTCTCCAAACTCTTCGGTTATAGCTTCAAAAGCAATATCGTCCATTCCTCTGGAGCAAAGAAATTCTTGCAGATTGTTTTGCATAAGTCTGGAATCCCTATGGGTTGAAGTGGAATTGATCTCTATCGAGCGAAGTCGTAAGCGTTCTAACTCTACCTTACCAGCTTCAAGAAGCTTGGTGGAGATTGAGTTTACTCCGACTATGGTATTCTTTAAAAGTTCACTGCTGACCGCTCCGTGTTCTTTTAAGATGTGTTCGTAGGTATGTTCTACGCGTCGTCGAAAAGCATTGAGCTGATTGTTATTTCTTTCGTTCTTGGGTTCTCCCTTTTTGGTATTCCAATCATCGACTAGGCAATAGATGCCCGTTGTAATAACAGTTTGTTTTCTGTCAATAGTGATTCTGCATAGAATTGCTGTTGCCCCATCCACTTTAACTTTGTTTTTGTTGATGTAGAATAATATTTTGAATGTACTGCGCATTGTATTTCTATTTATAGGATTTGTAATGATTAAAGGACTAATTTCAGATCTTGCGTTGCTTCGATGAGCTTATCCATATCCTCGAATAGCTTTTTGGGCGTGACACGGGCATAGATCTGGGTTGTTGAAATATTGCTGTGCCCGAGCATTCTGCTGATGGTTTCAATGGGTACTCCCTCTTCGAGCGTAATCAGGCTTGCAAAGCTATGTCGCCCTGAATGATAGGTCATTGGTTCTTTTACACCCGCTAAAACCCGCAATCCTTTCATGTTGGCTTTTACCATTTCCGGCGATTGCCACGGAAATATGGTTTCTCTGTTTTCGTCTTTGTATTTTTCGATCAATGCAATGGCTTCGGGCAATAGTTTAACTCTTGCCCGATAGTCCGTTTTCTTTCTTGCATATTTAAGCCAGAGCTCGCCTCCTTCATCTGTGAAAAGATTATCTTTGGTTATACGGATAACATCGGCGTAGGCTGTACCTGTATAGCAGGCAAAGAGAAACAAATCCCTTGTGAAACGAGTAGAAGGACAACGGTCTGGAATATCCAAATCTCGTACTTTCTCGAAGCTCTCCCGACTTAAAGCTTTAGGGGTAGCTTCTTTTTGCTTGGGTAGTTTATAGTAGGCAAAATGCAATTTCTCTGAAATACCCTCCTTAAAAGCTATTTTGCAGATTTTCTTCAAGATAGCCAAGTAATGGCGAACGGTTTGCATCGCATAGCCTTGTTCGCCCAAAACCGAATCTTGATATTCCCGGATGAATTGTTCATTCAACTGTCCGAAAGCAATATCTTTAGTCTTAAATTTCTTTTTGATGAATTTACCCAACGAGCGAAGCGTATATTTATATGTGGAAAGCGTAGTTGGCGCAACATCAATTCCAACACGAGCTTCTAGTTCTTCTATGTGGCGACTCAGAAGAGCAAGCAGGGTCATTTGTGCCCCCATACTACCTTGATAGAGGTTTTTAACCGCTTCTGCATCGAAAGGTTTCTTTCTCCCCATCAGGCTATCGAATGCCGAATGGACACCAAGTAGAAGTTTTTCTATTTTCAGATTAATTTCAACTGCCTCACGGCTCTTACCGTTTAGCCGGCTTTCTCGTGGATTCCATAAGTCAGGAGTACAGGATAACTTACAACTAAATTGAGACATAGAACTGTTGACAGTAATACGCCCCATAATTGGAGTTTTGCCCGATTTGTCGGGAGAGCTTTTTTTGAGGTAAAGCAAAACCTTAAATTTTTCTTGTTTCATATTCGCTTATATTTTTTGTGGTTTCCTGCCGTCGTTACTACGACGGCAAAGTTACTTGTTATATAAGCGCTCTTTATTACGCAAAAATCAGTAAATCAAAGAAATAGAATCAGAGTTTCAAGCTGTTACCTGCTATCAGTTACCTATTCGTATTCGGTAACTGAGTGGCTAACGATTTGGTAACTGAACCTCTTCTTAAATCGGCTTACTCGGTTCTTGCACAAATAAGCAAATCTATTAAGTATTAACCTGTTGATGTTTTACTTCTTACATCTTCATACGGTTCTTTTACGGCTAATTACTTATGTGGCTAGGCATACATTTGCAACATATTTACTAAATAAAGGTATATCACTGGAAACAGTTTCTAAAACGCTAGGACACTCAAGTATAAAGCAAACACAATTGTACGCAAGAATACTATCCAAGAAAGTCATTGACGACATGAAGAAGCTATTGTGAAAATAAACCGCCTATCTTCACAGACAAGCGGTTCCGAGTTAACCTTAAATCTAAACCCCTGAGTTGAACTCCAAAATATCTATTCTATAACCATTTTCAGCACTAATGACATATTGCGAATTAGGTTTCACATTTATAGGGTTTGGAGTACAAATAAATTCAGGATGGTTGAAATATGAAGCAGCGCCACCTTCATATGCTCCCTGAATCCAGTTATCGGGCATGTTAGAGACTTGATTTACCCCGCCGATCTGTATCAATGTTTGATCTTTAGAAGAATTAAAATCTATACAAGACCATTCTTTCACAATCTGACAAATCACTTTTGTTACAGGTGCATGGATGGTATAGGCTTTACCTCCAAGGAATACTGTCTTATAATCTTCTCCAAGTAATGACTCTGATACTAACTTTGCCGCTTCGTTTGCCATATTCGTTATAGTGAAAAAAGGCAAAGCAGAATAAACCGCCCTGCCTTTTGGTTATAAATAGTTGTTTCTTATTTATGGAGTTACTGCATCTACAGCGGATTTATATATCCATGCTTCTGATTCGATAGCTATGTCCGGCTCTAAAGCTGTTGCTTCAACTGCAATAGCTACAGCATCGTCTGTGGTAACTCCACCAGCTACTATATCCGCTTTTGGATATACGATATAGACATTATCTTCAGTCAAAGCCACAAGAGTTAATTCTTTTGGCGAATATTCAGATGCCGCAGAATATTTGCTAGAGCTTCCAGTACCTCCCTCCAAAGCCGCTTTTGTTTCAAAGTCATACTTTCCTACTGAGAAAGTAATTTTTGATTCTCCCGGATCATCTACAGATCCACGATACGCTTTTTTATTCAGCTTATTTTTGTAATAAGTCTTTGAAGCTTTCGTTTTTTCATAGTTCCAGTTATCCTCATGGATATTTTTCACTTGCTTTGTGGTATTTGCGGCCAAGAAGGCTTTCAGTTCGGCAGGTGATAAACCTGTGTCTGCTGTACCGTCATAATGTTGCTGTCCAATTGATAGTTTTTACTTTTTTTGCTTTGATTGTATTCATCTTTCTGTATATTTGCAATTGTTATACTTAATTGTTGATACAAACATACAGTAAAATACAGTAATATGAAAATAAATACTGTATTTATTTTTGTATTTAACTTTATTTAAGAATACGCAGTATTTTAACTTAAAATAGATGGGATGAAGAAATATACATTTCAGATAAGTATTATGGCTTTAATAGTGTCCTTAATTGCCATAGGTGGTACTTTGTTTCAGAATTGGAATAAAAATTGGGATAGCGTTATGTTTGCTGTTGCTATGTTATCTGCACTAGTTATGATATTGATAGGGTGGAATATTTATACAGTATTTGACGCCGGTAAGAAGATGGATTTATTAAGGTCGTATGTCGAAAAACAGCAGACTAAGACTAACGAAACATTGAATTTTTTACAAATGAAAACATATATGTCTCTTACTGATTTTTACAAGAAAATAGATGTAACCCATGAATATTTTATTCATTCTTTATTAGTTGTAGAATATGCGTTGAATGGGAATGATATAAATGTAGCCAATCTATATATAGATGATATGAATAACCAATTCCCAATTAAAAAACCTATTGAAAATTTCTACAAAGCACATGTGCTAAGGCAATTATTTCAATTGAAATCACATCCGTTGATATCAGAGATAAAATCATTTGACTTGCTTTTCTCTAGAATAAATGACAGCCTTTATTCTAAATAATATATCAAAAGTATATTCAATGGATTGCTTATTTCCTAAATCTATTATTTTAGCTAATGAATACATGTAAGCATCATTTAGCCTCCAAAGTCTATCAGTAGAATATTTAGTATAGTCTTCCATCAATATACATTATATTAAGTATAACACTAAATATTAAAACAGAAAGCAGCATACAAATTGGGGTTGCATACTGCTCTCAAGGTTTAAACCTAATTTCTTAATTATTGAAATCACCCCAATTGATTACAATACAAATATACAGTAAATTACAGTAATATGCAAACATTAGGAAGTATCGTTTTGAACAAAATCCTTGAAAACGAGAAATTAAATCCAAATCAATTCGCAGAATCGATAGGATTGGAAAGAACTCAACCTATTTATGATATTATAAATGGTAAAGTAAAAAAAATATCAACCAATTATGCAAAAAAGATATTAGCAGTATATCCTCATTATAGTTATAATTGGTTGACCACAGGAGAGGGGGAAATGCTAAAAATTAAAAGCGAAGTTACACCCAAAGCAGAAAGTGATTATATGATGGTAGAATATGTTGATCTCCGAGCAAGTGCGGGCAGGCTTGGGGGTGCTGATATAGATTTATTACCTGAAACGCATGTAAGGTTAGTTCCTAAAGAATATAAGAACGGAGGATTTCTAGTAGTGAGAGTTGATGGAGATTCTATGGATGATGGAACTAAACGATCTTTATGTGATGGCGACGAAGTGCTTATTAAAGAGAAGAAAGATTTTCATGTAAAAGACTTGCCAATTAAAAAGACTGTATTTGTAATTACATCAAGAGAAGGGAATGTCCTAAAGCAGATTAAAGAAATAAACACAGAAGAAGGATATATTATTTGTCATTCATTTAATCCGATATATCCGGACTTTAAAATGGAGCTCTCAGACATATATCAGATCTTCATTGTTTGTAAGGTAGTGGCAAGGCAAATAAGCCTTATTTAATTACTGTCTCGGCTCTATTTCGGACATATATATGTAAGTAATTGATATAAAGAAAATAACAAATTCCCGGCTGTGCTACAGGAGAAGTCGCTGATGAAGCGGCTTTTGTTGTTAGAAAGCCTTTCTACATTAATCTTCGGATTGCAAATCCGAAGAGACGAGGGATAATCAAACATAAGCTATTTACTTATTTATTGACATAGTGTTCGTTATCTTTTAGCCACCATTTATCGGCTAATTTCCACTCTCCATCTGAGGTTTCTTTATATTCCGAATAGTCATTGAATGATTCCCATCCGTTCTTTACATATTTCTCGTTTATAACCATTTGTCCATCTCCATGGCTAAAATCGAAGGTGTAAGGCAAACGATCATCTCCCCAAATGCATTTTTTAGATGTTTTAGTTATGTAATTTGTCCATGTGCCTACAAATGTTCGATTATAATAAAAATCCGCACCACTTAACGTATCATCAAGACCCACCATCTGTTTAGCTGTATCAAAATATATTAAACAGTCGGTAATGCCTTTGAAGAATCCACTATGTCTTTGTAAACTATCTTCATATAGGGTGTATTTGGCTACTAAAGATCCACATTCAGAAAAATCAGAATAATTACAATCACTATTGCATGTTAATCTTAATAGTTCTATTTCTCCCGAAAAGTTACAAATGGTATTATTAACTTTTGATTTTCCTTTAACAAAATAGATAGCCTCGTTTTTTTTACTTTTCGACACTTCACTTATATGGATTTGTACCCTTTGGTAATTATTACCTATAATTCCATTTTGTAATGGTGCGCCATATAGCATTGAATTGAGAGCTGTCCACATAGCGCTGAAGTCGTATGATAAAAATTCGCTTAACTGATTTTTTGAATTATTTTCTATACAATACTTCAGATAATCCTGACTAAAATCTACTTGATTTTCGTCTGCATATTTTGATAGATATCTACTGTAATATGGATCTATTTGGTTTTCTATATCACTTTCTTGTGCCAACATTGGTAGATTAATGAAAAGCATCACAAATAAGAAGAGACTAACTATTAATTTTTCTTTCATTATTTATTGTTTTTGTAAATCTAATTATTTCTTCGGTTTCAATTTAGTATTCAAAAGAATAAATAATTTAAAATAAATAGTATAACACCTTGATATAGATTGCTCAAATAGCTTTATGTCCAATAATATAAGCTAGTATTGCAAATGTGAGAAGTGAGATAAGAATAAATAAACCAATAAAAGTAAAAACAATATTATAACTTGCTCCTCCTATTCTTCTCAAATAGTCTATCCGGTCATTTAAAATGGGGTAGTTTGCTTGTGCTTTTTGCATTTCTCTAATCGACTTCTTTACATATAAGTAGTTTCCTGTCAATCCAAGAATTAGGGACAATGTAAATATGCTTTGTAGGATTATCTATATCTTATTTTGAGACAAAAGAAATTGAGATCTCTATCCAAAAAGGGAATGGAAATTAAACCATTATAAAGTATGTTATTTTTTGTATTGAAAAATAGTATAAGAATAGAGTTAGAACAACCGATGATCTCTATGAAGTCTTGCATATTAAAATACTATTAATACTTAAGGATATGTAAAATAATAGTCCCTCAAGAATGAGGGACTATCAGTTAAGTCTATAGAAGTCCTATCTCTAAACTAGAAGGATATTCTATTGAAATCGTTCCACCTGAAGCTTTAGCTCCAATTATGCTTGCAGCAGCCTGTGTATTCATGTTTTTACCTGTTAACGTAAAGCTAACATTATGTGAGCCTGCTTGATAATAGAATATTTTGGTAGCATTGTCAGGATTGCTTATATTGTTTTTATTTACAACAATGCTCGTTCCTCCACTATAAAAAGTTGCTTCTGCATTTTCGTTAGATGAAATATGCAAACCTACTTGCATTGTTACCTCTGTAGCTACAGAGGTGTATAAAACAGCCTGTACGGTCGTAGTAGTACCACTGTTTGTTATATTAATATCCTTAAAGTAGACTTTCCCTACTGGAGCCGGGTATAAATATCTAATGGCTATTAAGTCATTGCTGTTGAATCCCGGTAACAATGCGCGATTACGGTTGTAAGACATTATAGATGTATCATCTATCGTGGGAGTACCCGGAATAAGTACTCCTCCTTGTTCGGCCGGGGTGTAATGTGTATGTAAGAGACCAACGGCATGTCCCATTTCATGAATTATCGTATTTGCTTTATATGAGAAATTATTGTCAAACATTGAGTTTACAATAATTTCTTTTGAAGGCTTTTGATTTAATGGAAAATCAGACACCTTTGCATATTCACCTTGCGAACTGTATGCGCGCTTTACTGTTATATCTGCTGTTGTGGATGTCGTGTAGATAAATTTAACACAACTTCCTGTGATATTGTTCCATGCATCTATAGCTGTTAGTGCCGCAGTGCGCCAATCCGAGCCAGTACCGGATGTAGGAACTGATGCGTCAATCCTGATTGTCATATTTTTTACATTATCAAGAGAGACCAATCTGCCACTCAAATACCCCTGTTTTAGTTTGGAGTCGGTCTTTGCATAGCCTTTGAATTCTTCTAGATGTTGTTTTAAGTTCTTTTTCACCAAACCTATATCACCTTCCACCAAATAATAATCTCCTTTGTCAACTAAGGTTGAAACGTCGAATCCTAATTGCTTAATTGTAGCTATATCATTCTCTAAAGCTGATGTGTTAGGTGTCTTGTTTTCGAATGTTTCTTCATTTTGGCAGCTAACAAATGCTAGTGTAAAGAATAACGATAGAAAGTAAAATAATTTCTTCATGTTGATTAAAATTAAAGTTAAACAAATCATAAGTTGCAAATTGCCACATTAAGGTACAATTAAATGGAATATAATATTTTAGTCATTTAATAACTATGACTTTTTTTGCCTTGATTGTTTGGGTAATGAGTTTATTATCTAATATTTATGATGTGTTTAATTACTTCCAAATATGACTTTTATTTGTTCAACCATTGGCTGTATTTTTACGACAACTTTGCAATATTGTAAGAATGCACATATTTCTGTACACGAAAGTAATAAATTGATGCTTAAATATGCATAATAAATAAGTTCTGGATTCTACGTAGCGGAAAACGCTAAGCTTTATTCCCCTTTTATGATGTATTTACCTCTATCTATTTTTACAATAGATTGGTAAAGTTTAATCTAGAGAATCAATAAGTACTGAGTTTTCGTTAAAATATAAATTTCAGCCTAAGAGTAGTAGGTTTTGAAACCAAAACTGCTCTTAGGCTAAAAACCTTTTATTAAAAATACTTCTTTTTAGTATAAGCGTTGTATAGAGAGATATAATCTTCTAACATCGTCGCTAGTTGATGAAGTGTCTTTGTTATCTACGTTGATGAAATAATAAACACGATACCATTTATCATCCAAATTGATATCCATAGTTAAAACTTCCTGATTATCGGAGGTTATCCCTGTTTGACTAGTACGACCACTACCTGTAATATAATCGTTGTACCCAAGATTGGAGTATATACCGTTGTCCAAGTTTACAAATCCATTTGGAGCCAATACGATGTTTGCTCCATTGGCACGATCTACATTTGTTAGCGCAGCAAACCAGAACTTAACATTAGAAGATGATATATTTACTAGTCTTGGGTTAAAGCTTACCGTTCCTGCTCCTGCTGAAGCTGGTGCAGTGAAATATCCGTCCAATCTTAGTTTCCCTCCTATCACGGGTAGATTAGTAGCATAATAGCTTAACCAATAATTAGCTGTTGTAGCACTAGCTCCGCCGCCTCCAATGTTGGCCGGAATATCATCAGCTTTGTAATACACCAAATCGCCGGGAGCAATACCATCTCCGGCACCTATTGTTGCATTACATGTTTGTCCTCCAATATTTATAGGAAAAACCGTAACATTAGGAGTTGTAACTGTTGGGGTACCTGTGATCGTATAGCTCAAAATACCGGCACCATTACTGAAATTACCAGCAGAAAGTTTAGCCGTAAGACCATTTATGGGGCCTATTGTTTGAGCTTCGTATATACCTCCGTTTCCATTTGTATAAGGAACATTCATTATGCCTTCAAAATAGGTTCCCGAAGTATATATACTTGGCGTTAAAACTACGCTGTTGCACGTAATACTGCCTATCGTACCTGTTTCTAAAGATGTGCCGCTTAATGTTCTCCACGAGCTTCCATCCCAAAATACATAGCCGTTATATTTTAAAGTTCCTGCTCCGGTATTATATACCAATAATCCAGTGGCCGGATTAGTAATAGTGGTAACATCTGTAGTAGATATTAGTGCCACTTTGGGGCCGAGTATACCTTTGTTAGTTACCCCCGAGATATCTAATATAGCAGAAGCATCAGGGCTTATGGTGCCAATTCCTACTTTTCCAAAACGATATATAGGAGATATTTTGTCTCCCAAGGCATCTGTAGTTCCACCAGCAGCATACCAATCATTTACACCCGATCCCATAGGAATCCATTTGTTGCCATCGCTATAATAGCATCCTGGAGTTACATTGTTTGGTGAAGTACCATCTGTAGCTGTATTATAAACTACCATTCCATTGGCGAAGGCTGCCATTGGCGAAGGCGAAGTAGTACTTGTCAGAGCAACTCTTGGTAATATAATCCCTTTGGAAGATGTTCCTGAGATGTTCTCTTTTAGATCTAATAAGGCATTCGAATCTGGCGGTATATCTGAACCTATTGTTACTTGTGCCTGTGCGGAAAATGTTATAGCAAATATTCCCCATAATAATAGAAAAATACTTTTTACTGGATATAACCTCATTTGTTTGTAAGTTTTATAAAAGTTATTTAAAATATTAACACAACAAAAAATACTTGAGAACGTAAGTTGTTTGTATTAAATGTACTATGCTGAAATCTGAGAATTTGTTCTGTCTTAATATGTGGTAATGTGCAAATTTACAATTATTTTTCTTATTGGGAAGAAATATCTTATATAGTTTATTTTTTTTATTAAAATATAATTATTAAGTGTATGTCGCTAAATATAAAGGGGGTAAAATTGTTTCCTATTTATGATAATTTCGTATGTATCTTTAATATTGTGACTGCATCTTTTATAAGATTGATCTTCAGTGTTTTTGGAAATAGATTGAAAAAGTATTAAACTGAAATAAAAAAGCCCCTTAACCAAAGGAGCTTTATAAATAATAGTGGAGTCTTATTTTACCCGCACCTACCCTCTATCATTAGAGTTTTCATCCGGATTAATTCTGTTTGTGGCAGCCTTTACCGATTTTTCGGAGCTAGGTACAGGGTTTTTGATGTTTTTTACTTTTCGGGCATGTTCGTATCCCTCAAATTTATGTTCTTTGGATTGTGTCTTTGATATATCTTCTTTCATGGTTCAATAAATTTAATGTTCGACATACATAGACTAAACAAAACGAATCGGAATAATGTTCTCGGTTCGTTTATTATCTATCTGTATAAAAACAAAAAGGCTGTCATCACGACAACCAATCTTCAATTTTATAACCTAAAGTCTAATACCATGAAAAATACATTACAAAGATAAATCGTCTTCGATATAATAGCAATACCATATTTATGGTAAATTGTTAAGTTATTGATAAGAAGTAATCTGGCTTTTCTGCGATAATTCATCAAAAAGGCGGCTAAAGGTGTTAAGATTCTTATTTTCACGTACTATCAAGGAACAATTTGATGTTAAGGGCTGTTCTAAGATAATACAGTTTTAATTGCTAATCTAATAAATACTACCATGCTTAACGATGATGATAAATTGAAAAATAAGTCTATGCTCGATAGCAGGCTGGGAGCCCCTATGAAAAAAGTAGAAGGATTGAGTAGTGACATGAAAAAGGCTGAATCGGAACATCTTCATGCGTTCCGCGGAGATATTACCATAAAAGATAGTAAAGAAGACGATCAAAAAAGTAAATAAAAAAAGGCTGTCATCTCGACAACCAATCTCAACTTTTTAACCATAAATCTAATACCATGAAAAACACAGTACAAAGATATATTGTGTTTCTGCTCAATACAATACCATATTTATGGTAAATGATAATCAAAAAGGCTTACTTTACTTTTTCTGAAAAATAAAAAATGTTAACTTTGAAGATAAAAGTAACAAACGCCTAGATATCATAAACTATGAGAAAAATAGTATTCATTCTACTCACATTCCTATTCCTTTATTCGTGTTCCGATGGCAATGATCTTGGTAAAGATGATGGTGATGATTCCGGCAATGGGAATAATTCTTCTTCGGTAAAAATCTCTTTAAAGGCAAAGGCGCAAGAGGCTAATATCCATACTATGATGGAATTTTACTTAGTGCCCGGTGAAGACTGTACAATGCTCGATATAATGGAGAGCTACGACTCTTTGGTTTGGCGTATAGAGGGAGAAAAAGGGCGTCTTAATTTGCTGTCTCATGGCGATAATTGGATGTCTTTAACGAATAAATGGGGACACTGTTTTTATGAAGAGAATCACGGAAATGTTATCCTTGAGGGTTTTAAGGATGGTAAGGTAGTATTATCCGATTCGGTGAGAATTGAGGTATACAATAAACGTGATTTTCTTGGATACAATTGGAAAGATATTACTTCTTCAACACATCGTACAGGAATAGCAAACATATTGAAACCTGAATTGGAAATTTCTTTTATAGAAAGATATATCGATGGATTACCTTCGTTGTATGTCTATTTTGAGCCTGCTTGGGAAGTTGGTAGAGATGAAAAATTATCAAAGATTTTTTATACTCAGAAGCAAGAGACCTTGATACGAAACTATATTTCGAAGCTATACGGCGATCCGAAGTTCAGTTTCGAAAAAGATGCGGATAAACTTGTAGAATCGTATCATAAGATATTTAAACAAGAAGAAGATGCTTACACTCCTAGATATGTTTGGGAAACAAAAACAACCAATATTGCCTTAGTTTCAAAATACGTAGACTGGGGAGACTATCAAGCATATTATATTTATGCTGAACCCAGAAGCAATTGAGAGCGATATAATCATATAATAAAATAAGACCCATCTCATAAAGGTGGGTTTTGTATTTATTTGTAACTTTAATACCGATTATAAAACTACCGATATGAAAAATATACATCTTATCTATTTTAGTCCTTCCCTGTCTACTCGCAAGATAATCCGCAAGATCGGCAAAGAGATGGGGGCAATGGTTAGAGAACATGACGTTACAATGGGATTCCCCGATACATTGAACATCGAGAGTCATGATCTTGTCATATTTGGTATTCCCGTCTATGCAGGACGTGTGCCTCAATTGGCGGTTAACGCATTTGAGAAGATAAAAGGTGATAAGACTCCCGCCGTGTTGGTATGCGTGTATGGCAACAGAAACTATGACGATGCCCTTCTTGAACTCAAAGATATATCTGAGGCAAATGGCTTTGTGCCCATAGCAGCAGGTGCTTTTATTGCACGCCATTCTATCTTCTCCGATGTTGCTGTGGGGCGTCCCGACAAGGAAGATAAGCAGGAGATTCAAAAATTTGCACAAGAATGTTTCCGATTATATCAATCTTACGACAAAAACAAACAATATAGCTTGCCAGACGTTAAAGGTAATTATCCCTATCGTGAACCAACACAGGGAGGATATGTCCCTACTGGTGATGATAGGTGCGACGATTGCGGAACATGTGTAAGTCAATGTCCCACAAGTGCCATACCAAGGAGTAATCCCAAAGTGACGAATATGGATTTATGCATCCGTTGCGCACGTTGTATTACTCTATGTCCTGAGCATTCGCGTGCGTTTAGAGGCGAATTATACGAAACGGTAAAAGCGAAATTTGCACCGCTTATGGCTGCACGAAAAGAGCCGGAAGTGTATATGTGTAAAATATAAAGGCGATATGAAAAGTGTAAAATGGGGTATAATAGGCGCAGGAGCCGTATGTGAAAGAAAAAGCGGGCCTGCATTTTATGAGATAGAGCATTCATGGTTGCGGGCTATTATGCGCCGTGATGCAGAAAAAGCAGCGGATTTTGCTAAGCGTCACGGTGTAAGAAGATATTATACCGATGCCGACCAATTGATCAACGATCCGGAAGTAAATATTGTATATATAGCTACTCCGCCACACTTGCATAAAGAATATGCAATAAGGGTGTTGCAGGCAGGTAAGCCTGTTTATGTAGAGAAACCAATGGCCATGAGTTACGCCGAATGTCTCGAAATAGTAGAAGCGGCGAAGCAGGCCAATCAGAAGTTATTTGTAGCACATTATCGCAGAGCACTGCCTTATTTCCTGAAAGTAAAAGATCTGATCGACAGTCAGGCTATCGGTAAGATTTTAACAGTTAATGTTCGTCTCTTCCGTCCTGCCAGTGCTTCCGATATGGATAAGCAGCAGCAGACTTGGCGGCTAAAACGTGAGATAGCAGGCGAAGGTTATTTTTTCGACCTCGCTCCACATACGCTCGATATACTCGATTTTCTTTTAGGTGAGATTACTGATGCCAAAGGGTATTATAGCAATCTGGGGGGATATTATGACGTTGCAGACACCCTGTCCGCAATTTTACAATTCAGGTCGGGGGCACAAGGTGTTGCCGAATGGTGCTTTATATCGTCCGAAAAGACGAGAGAAGACACGATAACCATTACGGGAACAGAAGGTTCTATTCGTTTCAGCACTTTCCAGTTTACGCCCATTCTCTTATCATCAACCGATAGAGAGCAGTTCTTTATGCCGGCTCAACCCGATCATATTCAACAACCTCTCATTCAGACGATAGTAGATGAACTCAGAGGGTCTTGTACGTGCCCGTCTACCGGAGAGACCGCATTAAGGACGGCAAAGGTGATGGATATGATAATAGGGAAGATATAAATTATAGCGATTTATCTGAGCCTCTTTCTCTCAAAGATGACCCGCGAGCAAGCCCAGTATACAACTACACTTACCGCGCACAGTCCCGAAGCAACCATATATAGTGTTTCGAAGGAAAAATATCCTGTGAGGTAACCACCTACCAGCATACCCAGTGCCAGGCCCAGATCGAACCCGATGAGGTAAGTCGAGTTGGCTGTCCCTCGCTGATTATTTTCGGCAAGATTGATATATAGTGTTTGCAGTGCTGGAAACATCATCCCGAATCCCACACCGATAAACAGTCCCGATATGCAGAAGGCATAAATATTATGAACCAGAGCAAATACAAGGAAAGCAATAGCAACGATGGCCATTGCCGATACATTTACCTCATGTATCTTGCCTTTATCAACCAGTTTTCCCGCAAAGACACGCGAAGCAATAATACCGCCCGCCCAAAACAGGAAGAAAATCCCCGCATTAGGAATACCTATTCCCTTGCCATACTGCGCAACGAATGGGCCTATCGTACCCCATGCAAAGCAGGGTAGGAGTTGGTTGAGGAATATAGGCCAGCCCTTGATGAGGAAAAAGCGGTCGAACGAAATTTTCTGTCTTTCTACTTTTGTCTTTATCGGTGCTTTTATAAGCGATACGGTGATAATACCCAGTGCACCCATTGCAATGGCGCACCATAGCAATATATCAAATCCGGAATGATTGTATATATGGATGGCTATAAAAGGGCCGATGGCCATCGCTACATTCATAAATGTGCCATAGTAGCCAATGCCCTCTGCTCGCCGCTCGGAAGGAACAACGTCTATCGCCAGCGTGCTCGACGATACGGTAGACAATCCCCAAGTGATGCCATGTATGAAACGAACAACAATGAACAGCAAGACGGTTGTTGCCCAAAAATAGCCAAAGAATATAAGTACATAGCACGAAAAAGCAATCAGCAGTATCTTCTTGCGTGAATATAAGTCTACAATAAATCCTGAAAAAGGACGAACAAACATCAGCGCAATGGCATACGATGCCAACACAATACCCGTTTGAGATTGGGGAACGCCCATCTGTTCGGTAATATATAGAGGTATGGATGGCATTAGCAGATTGAATGAGCATGCCATCAGGAAGTTAGCCAAACATACATTGAGATAGCTTAACGACCAAAGTTTTGCTTTTTGTGACATATACGGTGTTGCCTAAAAACAAAATGCTTCCGATAATCAGAAGCATTCATTATACAATTATTTGATAAATCTTACCTGATTCCTAATTTCTGTTTTACTAACAATGTAGCATTAGTAGCGTCCGGAGTAACGAATGCTATAGACGGATTGGCAAGATCGTAAATACATACGAATCCGTTTTCGATACCTACCTGATAGATAGCATCCTTTAGTCGCTGGCGTAGAGGTTCTATCAGGGCTTTCTCCTGATTTTGGATATCCTCCTGTGCCACTTTCATAAAATCATTGATTTGACGCTCAAGCTCGTAAAGTTCTTGCATACGGCGTAAACGAATGTTTTCCGCCATAGATGTCTGATATGATATGAAGTCAGAATATTTTTTATTATAATCATTCTGCATAACCTTCATTTCTTCCTTATACTTGTTATTCAGGTCGATCAACTGATTCGATGCTTTCACCTTTTCGGGCATAGCTTCGAGCAACTCGTTCGAATTTATAAACGCAATCTGCTGAGCAGTTTGTGCTGCCAGATCTTTCGCAAAAAATAAAGGAAGAATTATAAGGGTAGATATAAGAATAATTTTTTTCATCATGATGATTTGTCGTTTCTGTGTGTGACAATTTTCAAAATCTGACGAAGAAATTTTTGTAATCAACCGCAAAACTGATTGATAGTTGTGTGTTTCGGTGGCATGGTTAGTACCACCGACCTTCAAGGCAAGATTTGCTTGTAACAACTATCAATTGGTTTCTTAGGTTAAATCTTTATTATATTGGATACAAAGGTATACAATAATTTAATATTACAAAGTTTTCTTCACTTCTATTTCTTCAAATGGCTCAATAATGTCGCCAACTTTTATATCATTGTAGTTGTGGATGTTCAAACCGCACTCATATCCCGATGCAACTTCTTTCACATCGTCTTTGAAGCGTTTGAGCGATCCCAGCTCTCCCGAATAGATCACGATACCGTCGCGGATAAGGCGAATCTTGTTTGCACGTTTCAGTTTTCCTTCTTTCACCATACAACCGGCAACTGTTCCCACCTTCGTGATCTTGAACACTTCGCGTACTTCCACATATCCGGTTTGTACTTCTTTGATTTCAGGAGATAACATACCTTCCATCGCCGACTTCACTTCTTCTATAGCATCGTAGATGATAGAATATAAGCGGATTTCAACACCATCCTTGTCTGCGGATCTGCGTGCAGCCTGTGACGGACGCACCTGGAACCCGATAACGATAGCGTCTGATGCGGCAGCCAGCGTGATGTCTGATTCCGATATCTGACCTACGGCTTTGTGTATTACATTCACCTGTATCTCTTCTGTCGATAGCCTGATCAGCGAGTCTGCAAGAGCTTCTACCGAACCATCCACGTCACCTTTCACAATCACGTTGAGCTGTTGGAAGTTACCGATAGCAATACGGCGACCTATATCATCGAGAGTAAGTATTTTCTGTGTACGCAGACCTTGTTCGCGTTGTAGCTGTTCACGTTTTGTGGCTATTTCGCGGGCTTCCTGTTCTGTTTCCAGCACATGGAATATATCACCGGCCTGTGGAGCGCCATTAAGACCTAGTATGAGTGCAGGAGCGGCTGGCGCAGCTGCATCTGTAGGTTGGTTACGCTCGTTAAACATTGCTTTTACACGACCGTAATATGTTCCTGCCAATACGATATCTCCTTTTTTGAGTGTACCGTTTTCTACAAGTACGGTAGACAGGTATCCTCTACCTTTGTCGAGAGACGACTCGATAACCGATCCGGTAGCTCTCCTGTTAGGGTTTGCTTTCAGATCTAGGAGTTCGGCTTCCAATAGTACTTTTTCGAGTAGTTCATCTACGCCGAGACCTTGTTTTGCCGAGATATCTTGCGACTGGTATTTTCCACCCCAGTCTTCTACAAGGTAGTTCATTCCTGCCAGTGTTTCCTTTATCTTTTCAGGATTGGCACTTGGCTTGTCTATTTTGTTGATAGCAAACACAATTGGTACGCCTGCTGCCGCTGCGTGGTTTATTGCTTCCACGGTTTGAGGCATGACGCTGTCGTCGGCTGCTACAATGATAATTGCTATATCTGTTACTTTTGCTCCACGTGCACGCATCGCCGTAAAGGCTTCGTGACCCGGAGTATCGAGGAATGTGATACGTCTTCCCGATTTCAGTTTAACGTTGTATGCCCCGATGTGCTGGGTGATTCCCCCTGCTTCGCCGGCAATCACATTTGTTTGGCGTATGGTATCCAGTAGCGATGTTTTACCGTGGTCTACGTGTCCCATTACGGTAACGATAGGAGCACGAGGTTCCATATCTTCCGGATTGTCTTCTTCCTCGTTTATTGCTTCCACCACCTCGGCACTTACGTATTCGGTTTCGAATCCGAATTCTTCGGCAACGATATTGATCGTTTCAGCATCTAGTCGTTGGTTGATAGACACCATGATACCGATACTCATACAAGTAGAGATAACTTTTATAACAGGTACATTCATCATGTTGGCGAGGTCGTTGGCGGTTACAAATTCTGTAATCTTCAACACCTTGCTTTCGTGCATCTGTTGTTCGAGTTCCTCCTGTTGTCTTTGAGATACAGCTTCACGCTTCTCTCTTCTATATTTAGCCCCTTTGTTTTTTCCGCCTTTGCTAGTCAAACGCGCCAGGGTTTCTTTTATTTGTTTTTGTACGTCTTCTTCGTTTACGGCATGCTTGATGATAGGCTTGCGTACGCTGCGTTTCGATCTGTCGCCTCCGGCATTTGGCTGTTGTTGTCCGCCACCGCCACCTTGAGGTATAGCTCCTTTCTCGATATCGACTTTTCCTTTTTTGATACGATTGCGTTTTTTCTTCGATGCGTCATCATTGTCATCGTTGATTGCTTTTCGTTTCTTCTCTTCGTCTGTTTCTTTTTTCAACAGGCGAACAGTGTTTTCTTTCACCCTTTTCTGATCTTGCATTTCTTTTTCCAAGCGTTCTTTTTTCTTTTCGGCTTTGGTTTTCTTTGCAGGACGGGTTTTGTCGTTTATCGAACTTAGGTCGATAGAGCCTTTTACAACAATGTTTGATTTTATTGTTGCCTTATTCAGCCTGAATATCTTATCTCCCTTTTCTTCTGTTTCTTCATTTGCGGGAGCTGTAGACGTTGGTTGAGGTTTATCCTCTTTTTCTTCGTCTTTCTTAATAATGGCTTTTTCTTCTTTTTGTATAAACACAGGTTCTTCTTTTGGTGTTTTTTCTATAGCCGATTGCTTTATTTCTTCTTCGGCCTTAGGCTCTTCTTCTACTTTTTCTACAATAGGAGCCGGGGCTTCTGCTACTTCTATTTCTGGGGCTTTTACTTCAGGAACTTCAACCTTTGGTGCTTCAACAACCGGAGCCTCCACCTCAGGGGCTTGCTCTTCTTGTTTCACTTCTACTCTTTTTGGTCTGTTCAGAGCATCGAGATCAATCTTATCCACAATCTGCACATGCGGCTTAATGGATTCGGGTATCTCTGTTCTGATCACTTCCGTTTCACTTTGAGCTTTGGCTTCTTCCTCTTCTTTCTTAGCCTGAGCTTTGACAAGCTCTTTCTTTTCTTCTCGTCTGCTTAATAGTGCATCGATGTCGGAGTCTCGTCCGAATTCTTTTACCAGCAATTCGTATTGTTCACTGCCAATTTTAGTATTCGGGTTTGATTCTACATCAAAGCCTTTCTTATGTAGGAATTCAACAAGGCTGCTGATTCCTACATTCAAATCTTTGGATATTTTTATTAATCTTATCGACATATATTTTTTTTAATTCTAAAAATAGACAGTGAACCCAATAAATGCTTCTGAAAACAGATGAGGTTGGCTTTCTCCAAATACAAAAGTATTAAGAAATCAGCTAATCACCAAATAAAGCTTAAGCTTCATCATCAAATTCGGCACGTAAAATATTGAGTACTTCGTCTACAGTGTTTTCTTCAAGGTCGGCTTCCTGTATGAGTTTGTCTCTGTCGGTAGCCAACACGTTTTTAGCTGTAACACAACCAATTTTTTTCAACTGATCGATAACCCATCCGTCGATTTCGTCGCGGAACTCGTCTAAGTAGATATCCTCTTCGTCGAAGTCGTCGATGTCGCGGTACACATCTATCGTGTATCCGGTAAGCATACTGGCTAGCTTGATATTGAAACCGCCCTTACCGATAGCAAGTGATACTTCTTCGGGACGCAACAATACTTCTGCACGTTTTTCTTCTTCGTTGATCTTCACCGAAGTTATTTTGGCAGGGCTAAGAGCACGTTGTATATACAGGTTCATATTCGACGTATAGTTGATAATGTCGATATTTTCGTTGCGCAACTCTCTCACGATTCCATGTATACGCGATCCTTTCATACCCACGCAGGCACCCACAGGGTCGATGCGCTCGTCGTATGATTCTACGGCTACTTTGGCTCTTTCTCCCGGTATGCGGGCTATGTTTTTTATTGTGATCAGTCCGTCGTTTATTTCAGGAACTTCGAGCTCGAGCAATCTTTCGAGGAATGTAGGTGAAGTTCTTGATAAAATAATCTTCGGATTGTTGTTCTTATTGTCAACTCTTTCTACTACTGCACGAACATGCTCGCCTTTGCGGAAAAAGTCGCTAGGGATCTGCTCTGTTTTAGGTAAAAGAAGCTCTTCTTTTTCGTCATCGAGCAGCAGGATTTCTTTTTTCCATATCTGGTAAACTTCACCCGATACGATTTCGCCTATCTTCTCTTTGTAACGGTTATATAAGCTTTCTTTTTGCAGCTCAAGTATTTTGGATGTCAACGTCTGGCGAAGGTTGAGGATGGCACGACGTCCGAAGTCTTCGAAAAACACTTCGTCTGTCACTTCTTCTCCTACCTCAAAGTCTTCGTCTATCTTTTTGGCTTCCGAAAGTGCAATTTCTGTATTATCATCCTCTAATTGATCGTCTTCTACGATGACACGGTTGCGCCATATCTCAAGGTCTCCTTTGTCGGGGTTGATGATTACGTCATAATTATCATTCGACCCAAACAGTTTTGCTATTACATTGCGGAAAGAGTCTTCGAGCACACTGATCATAGTCATTCTGTCTATGCTCTTCAGTTCTTTAAATTCTGAAAATGTATCAATTAGATTGATAGTTTCTTTCTTAGCCATGGTTGTTATTTAAATCTTATTAAATATTTTGTATGTTTTACGTCTTGATAAACAAAAGAGAAATCTTCGTCTACTGCAACTTTCTTTTTCCCTCCATCGGGTTTCACCATTTTGGTAACGGTAATTACAAAAGAATTATCGTCGCACGATTTGAGTACACCCGAAAGTTTTTGTCCTTTCTTCGTCAGCACTTCCACTTCGTTACCAATATTTTTCTTGTACTGGCGTGGTATTTTTAGAGGAGAAGTAATACCTGCCGATCCTACTTCGAGCTCAAAATCTTCTGCATCCCTGTCCAGATGCGATTCTATATTACGGCTCAATGCTATGCAGTCGTCAATGCTTACACCTTCGTCGCTGTCTACTTCTACAACAATAGCATTGCCGGGCTTTACCACTACATCTACAAGAAACATTGTTGCTCCTTCGAGATATTTCTCTGTGATATCTTTAATGAGTTCTTTTTCTATCATCTTTTTACCAAGTAATAAAAAAAGGAAGCCATAGCCTCCTTCTCTCCCTTTTGTATTTCGGATACAAAATTAGGGAATTTTATTTTTTTTTCCAAATTTTGGAAGCGAATATCTTGATCTTAAGATTTTTTATTTATACAGGTTGAGTATATTCCCCGCCAATTTGCTTCCTATTAACGGCTTTTACTCCCTTTATTTTGGCTAAGCGAGCGCATAATGCCTGCAAGTCGTTCACATCGTGAACGTTTACCACGATTCGCCCTTCAAATACACCATCGTTGGATTCTATGCTCATATTCTTGATATTCAGCGATCCGGCAGTGATTACTTTCGTGATGTCGTTGAGCATTCCTATGCGGTCGATACCGTTTATGGTGATTGCCGAAATGAACGGAAATTGTGTATAGCTACCCCATTCGAGGTTTACAATCCTGTTGCCGTGGCTGGCTTTTAACTTGAGTGCTACGGGGCAGTTTATGCTGTGTACTTCTACTTCGTTGTTATCTGTAATATATCCGATTACCTTGTCGCCCGGAATAGGGTTGCAGCAGGTTGGCATTATAAAATTCTTGTTGAAAGAATCTTCTTCGAGAATATATGTTTTTTTAGGATCAATCGGTTCGTTCTCCGATATTTTTGTTTCTGCTTTCCCTATCTTTTTGCCTACATGCAATGCTTGTTTCATGTAGCTGAATATGCCATTGTTAGGGTTTTGCCTTTTTAGGGTCAGTAGCTTTTCTATTTTCTGAGGCAGTGCTATTTCTTGGTTGCCGATAGCATAGAAAAGGTCTTCTTTATTCGTTTTCTGATAGTAGTCCATCATTTTGTCGAGGATGGGCTGCGTAATTTCTATCGTTGAGCCTTCGGTGCTTTTGTAAAGCATTTCCTCTCCTTGCTTGGCGATGTCCCTTTTCAGTTTTCGCAGAGCATATTCTACCTTTGTGCGGGCTTTGGCAGTAGTAACGATACTTAGCCATTCCAGCTTAGGAATCTGCGATTTCGATGTAAGTATTTCTACCTGATCTCCACTTTTTAGCTTCTCACTCAGCGGAACGAGCTTATGATTTACTTTGGCGCCGATGCAATGGTCTCCGATATCGGAGTGCAGATCGTAAGCAAAGTCTAAAGCTGTCGCTCCCTGCGCCAGTGTCCTGATTTCACCTTTTGGGGTGAAGACGAATATTTCTTGCGAAAAAAGATTAAGTTTTATTGTATCCAGAAAGTCCAAAGCATTGGGACTTGGGCTTTCCAGTATTTCCTGAATGGTTTTCAGCCACTTGTCTAGCTCGGTATCTTCTTCTATTTTGCCTTCTTTGTATTTCCAATGCGCCGCAAATCCTTTTTCGGCTACATCGTCCATGCGGCGGCTGCGTATTTGTATTTCTACCCACTGCCCGTCGGGTCCCATTACGGTGAGGTGCAGCGCCTGATAACCGTTGGCTTTAGGGCGGCTTACCCAGTCCCGGATACGATCAGGGCGAAGCTTGTAAATATCTGTTATGACGGAATATATATCCCAACATCGCTTTTTCTCGTCTACACCGAGTTCGTTTTCGAAGATGATGCGGACAGCAAATATATCATATATCTCCTCGAATGGTACACCTTTGGCTTGCATCTTATTCCAGATAGAATACACCGATTTGTCTCGAGCCCTGATTTCGTATTTGAATCCAAGCTCATTCAGTTTTTCTATAACCGGTTGTGCAAAATGCTCGTAGAGGTCTTTTCTGGAGAGGTGTGTTTCTTGAAGTTTGGATGATATTTCCTGATATATTTGTGGGTTTTCCCATTTGAAGCTGAGTTCTTCAAGTTCTGTTTTTATGGCAAATAGTCCTAAGCGATGGGCGAGGGGAGCATAAATAAACATGGTTTCTCCGGCTATCTTGTATTGCTTGGCCGGAGCCATAGACCCCAATGTGCGCATGTTGTGCAGGCGGTCGGCTATCTTGACCAGAATAACACGGATATCGTCCGACATGGTAAGCAGCAGTTTCCTGAAATTCTCGGCCTGTGCCGAAACATTCTCTCCAAACATACCACTCGATATCTTTGTAAGCCCGTCTACAATCTGAGCTATTTTCTCACCAAAGAGAACTTTTATATCTTCTACTGTATATTCGGTATCTTCTACCACGTCGTGCAGCAATGCCGCACAGATGGATGTGGAACCCAGCCCTATCTCGCCGCAAACAATGCGTGCGACGGCTATCGGGTGCATAATATATGGCTCTCCTGAACGGCGACGGGCTCCTTTGTGAGCCTCCTTGGCCAGAAGGAAAGCTTTGGTTATAATTTCTACCTTGCGCCTGTGGTTCGTCTTAAGATAATCATCGATCAGACCGTTAAATTCCGACTCGATGGCTAAATCATCATTCGTATGTGTATCCTCTTTACCCATAAATATTCAGTAAGGATACAAAAATAATAAATTCAACGATAATTAACAGCAAGAGTGTTGTAATAAAGTGGTTTTAACAATAATGTTTTATTTCCTTATTAGTTGCCGGCTGTAAGCGTTTCGTCTTTTGTTGGCTGTTGGGCTTTGATATTAGATGCACCCTCGGTTCTGCTGTCGGGAAGAATGATCAATAATCGTTGTCCAACCTTTGCTACATTCGATGACAGCTTATTCCAAGTTATGATCTCCTTTTTTGTTACATTATAGCGTGAAGCTATCTGTGTAATGGTTTCTCCAATTCTTACTTTGTGGTATATAATTTTGGATTCGCCTGCCGAGCGGGTTTCTTTAGCCGTAGAGTTGTCATCTTCATCGTCTTCATCGTCTGAAGCTATGCGTACACGAGGAAGTTGAGACTCATCTCGTTCTGTTCCTACTTTTTTCAGGTAGGTATCGAAGAGTGATGCTGTAAAGGCTGTATCGATCTCTACTGTTGGCAATATTGGCTCACTCAGTTTGTTTTGCACAGCTACTTCTTCTTCTACCTCAATATATTTCGTTTTCTGAATCTTTAGTTGCTTACCGGCTATCAGGCTATTGCTTTTTATATTGTTCCATTTCTTTAGCTGAGCCACTGTTGTTCCGTTCTTTTTTGCTATCCCTGCCCAAGTATCACCTCTGCGAACTTTGTAGTATGAGGTTACTGTTTTGGCTTCGGTTTTTTTAACGGTATTTACCGACTTATTGCTAGTGTTGTCCGAGCTTTGGGTATTGGATGCCAATACTGCTTCGCCTGATTGTTGTTCTGCCTTTTGCGGAACTTCACGATATATTTTCAGGCGTCTACCTACTGTCAGTTTGTTAGAAGACAGGCTATTCCATTGTTTTATCTGATTGGATGTTACTCCGTATTTGCTTGCCAGCTTAGATAGTGTGTCTCCTCTTTTTACCCGATAAGTAATTGTTTTGGAGCCGGATGTGCCTCCGCCAACTACGTCTAATCCTGCAACCTTGCGGTGCGGCATCAGCTCTTCAAACTTATGAGCATATATTGTATCCTTGTTTTCTATAAATGCAGATACTTTTTGTATTGGCAGGTTCAGCGCATATCCTTTGTATTCGCCGGGTATTATGTCGCTCTTAAACTGAGGGTTGAACTGGCGCAAGTCGTCAACAGATACATTTATTATATCGGCAATTTGCTGGAAGTGCACGTTTTTATTAATCATCAACGAGTCCATCGATGCCGGATTGCTGCATTCTATAGGACAGATATTATGATCGTTGTAATAATTCATTATATACGTGGCAGCAATAAATGCAGGTACATATCCTCTGGTTTCGCGAGGGAGATAAGGGTAGATAGCCCAATAGTCGGTTTGTCCTCCACTGCGTCGTATGGCTTTGTTTACATTTCCCGGTCCGCAATTGTATGCAGCAATTACAAGGTTCCAGTCGCCATAGATAGAGTATAAATCTTTTAGGTATTTGGCTGCCGCATTTGTCGACTTCATCGGGTCGCGGCGTTCGTCTACCAAACTATTTATCTCCAGATCGTACATCTTTCCGGTACTTGCCATGAATTGCCAAAGTCCTGTTGCTCCTACTCTTGAGCGGGCAATAGGATTGAGTGCTGATTCTATAACGGGCAGATATTTTAGTTCGAGAGGTAATCCTTCACGGTCGAGAGCTTCTTCGAATAGAGGAAAATAAAACTTTCCTTCACCCAGCATGTAGCTCACCTGGTTTTTTCTACGTCCGGCATACATTTCTATATAGCTTCTGACTACAGGATTGAATACCATTTCCATCTTGGTGGGCAGGCTATACAAGCGGCGGATGTAAATCGAATCGTCAAAAATGATTGGCAGGTCGCTTAGCGATTTGCAATCGTCTCCATATTTAACATTCTTACTCCATGTCGACAACAACTGGTCGTAATTTTGCTCCATGTCAGCAGGGAAAACAATCGAATTGTCTGTGATTGTGTCGCGTAATGCGAGAGATTTGCGATTATTTTGCCCGACGACTGCGAGTGAGCAGCCAATAAGAAATCCGGTAAATATAATTTTTCTCAGCATAAGTGTTTTTTTATGATACATAGCAAGGGATAGGAACCCTGCTTAGTTTAAAAATTTATAATACATTGAAGCCCGAAAGCGGCTTTAGAATAGGGTGTTGGTATCCAGATCATGGGTTCAATCCGCATGGATAGATCCGGAGACATATCAAAATCATATAATTGAGCATCGACATACGCGTCGATCATACATAGTGCATATACTCCAACCGAAGTAATAATAGCCAAGTCGCGATTTCTCCTGAAAAAGTCTTTCTGACGCTTAAATCTATCGATCCAAACTTGCTTATTTGCTTGTACATCTTTGTTACTGATAAAGTTCAGATAGCTGGTTCCTGTTCCCAATACAAGGTCTTTATAAGCCTGCGAATACTCGTTGTACCGTGCTCCATTCCATGTTATGGCATAGGTAAGCCCTAATGCGCCTCCATAGATAATGGGTAGTTTCCAGTATTTGCGGTTATAAATTTGCCCTGCTCCGGGAAAGATAGCCGAGTATAAGACTGCCTTTTTAGAGTCAGGCTTAAACTCAGGTTTGCCAATCGTAATTATAGAATCGGCTAATACCACTACAGGTTTTTCGCTTATCAGCGGAGATACGGTATCACTCTTGATAGCGTTTTCTTTTGCTTCCCGCCGTGCATTTTTGAGAATGGTAGAATCGTTTGGAAGTGCCTCCTGAGCATTGCTACTCAGACAAAAGTTCCCTAAAACGCAACACAAACCAATTATTAACCCCTTCCTCATATAGATATTACGGAGAATACTTCGTTTTATTTTTTTAATTGGTCAAAAATAGCTATAATTTTTTCCAGATCTTCTTCCGACTTGAAAGGGATGCTTATTTTCCCTTTTCCTTTTTCGTTGCAAGTCAGTTGAACCTTTGTAGAAAAGAATTTTGATAAATGGTCTTTCAACAATTCAAATTCTTCGGGTGTCGCCTTTTTTATCCCCGCTTTTTTTACGGTTTCTACTGCTTTCTCTTCTTTAAGCAGGTCTTCAAGCTTTTCTCCCTTGCTGATAGCTCTTACGTATTCTTCTACTTTGCGTACCGACAGTCCTTCTTCAAGTATCAGTTCGTATACTTCGAGCTGAGCCGCAGGGTCTTCAAGTGTGACAAGTGTACGGGCGTGTGCCATATCTATCTTCTTGTCTCTGATGCCCATTTGTATTTCAGCCGGAAGCTTCAACAAGCGCAGGTAGTTGGCTATTGTTGTCCTTTTCTTTCCTACACGTTCGCTCAGTCGTTCCTGTGTAAGATCATATGTTTCTATCAGATTCTGATATGCCAAAGCTATTTCTATCGAGTTGAGGTCTTCACGCTGGATATTTTCCACAAGGGCCATCTCCATCACATTTTCGTCCTCTGCCGTTTTTATATATGCAGGGATTGTAGTCAGGGAGGCCATGAGTGAAGCTCTGTAGCGACGCTCTCCGGCTATGATCTGATATGAATCTTCGTTTATTTTTCGTAAAGTAATTGGCTGTATAACACCTATCTGCCGAATAGAAGATGCAAGCTCTTGTAATGCTTCGTCATCAAAAATACGTCTTGGCTGATCGGGATTAGCCTGTATTTTCGATAATTCTATTTCGTTGATAGAGGAAGAGCCTTCGGTCTTTACTTCGTCAATGGCAATCAGTGCATCGAGTCCTCTTCCTAAAACCATTTTTTTAGCCATAATTGTTAGTTATATATTCTACAGAAAAACAAAGTTAAGAATTTTTCTCAATAAGCTCTTGCGCCAGCTGCATATGATTGATCGCTCCTTTGGAGGCTGCATCATATACCAATACCGGCTGAGCGAAACTTTGCGATTCGCTGAGCTTGATATTTCGCTGTATAACGGTAGTAAATACCAAGTCTTGGAAGTGGTTTTTCACCTCTTCATATATTTGGTTTGCCAAACGCAAACGGGCATCGTACATCGTGAGAAGGAATCCTTCTATTTCTAATGCCGGGTTCAGCTTGTTCTTTATTATCTTTATTGTATTCAGTAATTTGCTGATTCCTTCGAGGGCGAAATATTCGCACTGCACGGGTATGATGATAGAGTCTGCCGCTGTAAGTGCGTTTACTGTAATCAGCCCCAATGACGGAGAGCAGTCGATGAGTATAAAATCATAATCGGCCTTCATAGGAACTAACACTGCCGCCAGTTGTTTTTCCCTATTTTCTATATTCAGCATTTCCAGTTCGGCACCTACCAGATTGATGTGCGAAGGCAGTACATCAAGGCGTTCTATGTCGGTCTTTACGATTGCATCTTTGGGCAATGCTGTACCGATAAGGCATTCATAGATCGTTTTGTTTACTTTCTTTATGTCTACCCCAAGTCCGGAAGATGCATTTGCTTGAGGGTCGGCGTCTACTACCAGTACCTTTTTTTCGAGTGCTGCCAACGATGCCGCCAAGTTGATTGTGGTGGTGGTTTTTCCTACGCCACCCTTTTGATTAGCTAATGCTATAATTTTACCCATAGAGAAAGTTAATAATAAAATTTCCGAGGACAAATTAAATAAATAAAAATAGGATTTAGAAGTTAAATATGTGTAACAAGGTATTTTTTGTTGAAAAGTCAGGCAGATTGTTAATAAAAGCCGAGTGCATTTATCTGCTTGTACACCAAAAGCTATGAATTAACAGCCAATAGTTTTTCCACGCTTTTCAGCCAGCCCTGATAGTCGAATCGGGCAACAGCCTTGTCGAGATCTGCGCTGTATTTAACGGATAGGGTAGGGCTGTCCAAAACCATCTTCATGCCCTGATAAACCCCTTCGGTGCTATTGTCTACAAGAATGCCGTATTTGCCTCCGTCTACAATGTCGCCGGGACCTCCGCAGTTGGTCGTTATCACAGGTGTTTTTAGTGCCATCGATTCGAGTAAGGAGAGTGAAAAGCTTTCTCTCTCGGATACACATAGCGACCACTTGCATTGTAATATGTAAGGAAAAGGATTGTCGATGCGTCCTTTCAGCGTGATTGTGTCCTGTAGGTGTGATATTGCAATAGAATCTTGCATCGATTGGCTATTCATGCCTTCGCCTATTATATATATATGAAGGTCATACCCTTCTTCTTTTAGCCTCCTTGCTGCACTAATCAGTCTGTCGGTGCGCTTTTCGGGAGATGTGCGTGTCAGTAATATGAAGTTGGTTTGTCCTTGCGGCAGGGTTTCTATCGTTTGTTTCGATTTTTCTATCGCTTTTGTAAGGTCTATAGCGTTGTATAATACCCGTATGTCCTGATTGGGACTTGTCTCGTTGTGCAATACTGAGAGGTATGCATTTTTGGCTGCGTCGGATACACATATTATTTTATCGAAATGGTTGTATGACGCTTGCACAAACTTTAATTGCTTCTTGTTGAGCCATGCCGAGAATTTATCTCGCAAAGAATCTGTTTCGTATGTGCGTTTATATAAAATATTGTGTATCCATAAAATTTTAGGTAATTGCATCTTGCTGAATATACGAGCAAAGAATGTTTCTTTGAAACAAACGATATGGTCGTAGTCAGATTCTTTTATGCCTTTCCATTTCGCAAACAAGCGGGGACGGAATACCATAAAATTCTCTCCCAACTTTCTTTTCAGGTGCGATGTATTCTCTTTGTATATATACTTTATGGTAATGGATTGAGATATTTCTTCGATCAATATATTCTTGTCCGAAGGCATTGGCAAAAGAAGCGTGATCACACAGTCTTTACCTGCCAGATGATTGAGCAGACTCACCAATAACTTTTCGGTTCCGCCTGTTTCCATGCCATCGTTGAAGAATAAAATACGTTTCATCTAAGAAATTATTTTAGCTACAGCTTCTACCCAATGCGGCTCACTGTTGAGGCAAGGGATATATGTAAGGTCTGTACCTCCTTGTTTTAGGAACAATTCTTTTGTCCTTATGTCTATATCGTATAATGTTTCCAGGTTGTCGGCAGCAAATCCCGGAGCAACCACCAGCAGTTTCTTCTGACCTTCTTCTGCCAGTTCTTTTACTATTTCATCCAAGTCGGGGCCTAGCCATTTCTTGCCCATCGCCGAGTGGTAGGTTTGGCGGGTTTTCTTGGTGTCGATACCCAGCTCTTTGATCACAAGCCTCACCGTTTCTTTGGTTTGGTATACGTAGTCGAATTCTTTTCCTTTCTTCCAGCCTTCTTCTACATGGTCGAGCGGCAGGCTATGGAAACTGAAAATAATTTTGTCGTATTCTTTTTCGATATATGGTCGTATACTTTCGGCTAAAGCTGAAATATAGGCAGGATGATTGAAGTACGGCTCTATAAATTTTAGTCTGAAAGGGTATGGCCGTTTAAAAAACTCTTTGCCAACCTGATCTACCGCTGTCTTGTACGATGATTCTGCATACTGTGGAAACAGAGGGAACACAACCACCTCGTGCAATCGGTTATTCTTGCTCATCAGGTAATCGAGTGCGGCAGTTGTATCGGGTTGTCCGTATCTCATGGCGGGTTCGGTGGGTAGGCCAGTGAGCTCTTCCAGCTTTTCGGACAATTGTTTTGCCTGATGTATCAATGGCGAGTCGTCGAGCGAATTGTCCCAAATGAGTTCGTAATGCGCTGTAGAGCTGAACTGACGGAGCGGAATAATAATTCCGTTGACCAAGATAGGTCGAAACCAATCGGGAACGGTCATCACATAGGGGTCTGAAAGCATCGATCGGATAAAGAATTTTACATCTTTTCGTTCACATGTCTTCGGACTGCCTGTATTTACTATTAATACTCCTCTCATTTTTCTTCTAAAAAAGACACCATACACTCCCGAAAAGGAAAATATGGTGTCGCGTTATTATATAAATATTTTATAAACTAACTATACATATGTTTCCAATAGTAGGACATTGCCTTCGGGGCTGATGCTTACGCTTTGTGTGTCGGCAGGGATAAGGATTGTTTCGCCTTGCTTCACACTCAGGTCGTTGCCTTTGTTGTCTCGTATATTGCAAGCACCTCCCATACAAATATAAGCAACAAATGAGTCATTGTCACTATAGTCTCTTGTAATATCTTTGGTAAGCTCAAGCAAATTGGTTGTGAAGTATCTGCACGATTCCAGTTCTACCGGTTGATTTTCCTTGCGGGTATATGCTGTTTGGTAGCTGTCGTACAATTTATAATCGATAGCATCCTTTGCCAGTTCGGTATGCAGTTCGCGTCCGTTACCGTTGGCATCTTTGCGGTTGTAGTCGTAGATGCGGTATGTGATGTTCGATGTTTGTTGTATTTCGGCGATGAATGTTCCCGCACCGATTGCATGAACACGTCCGGCAGGCAAGAAGAATACATCTCCTTTTTTAACGTCATGTTTTGCAAGGTAATCTACAAATGTATTGTCTTCAATGCTTTTTACATATCCATCGGGAGTTATTTCTTTTTCGAATCCCGAATACAGGAATGCGCCCGGAGCAGCATTGATAACATACCACATTTCGGTTTTCCCGAAAGAGTTGTGTCTTTTCTTTGCCAGTTCATCGTCAGGGTGTACCTGTATTGACAGATTGTCGCGTGCATCTATAAACTTGATAAGCAAAGGAAATGTAGTGCCGAACGTCTCGAAATTCTTCTTTCCGAGCAACTGCTCTTTGTATGTAGAAATAATTTCGTCGAGACTTTTGTTTTCCAACGCACCGTTGGCCACTACCGAAACGTTGCCTTCCACGCTTGATATTTCCCAGCTTTCGCCGATCCCTTCCTGAAGCGGGCTTACGTTTTTAAACTTACATATTTCGTCTCCCCCCCAGATGATGGATTTGAGGATAGGTTTAAATTTTAATGGGTATAAACTCATTTGGTTGAAAATTTATTTTTGTGATTACACGGAATATCCGTGATTGCGATTAATCTATTTTCGTGATTTCCGATCAGTATGCTTACGTTTATTGTATGCTTTTCAAGAAATCAGAACAAAAATAGTCAATCTTTTTATTATTATCCGTTATTATTTAATTTACCTAAATAAGTGTAATCTTTATTTATAAAAATTTAATATATTCGTAGAAACTTACTAAGCACACAAACTTACAGTTACACGATAATAGAGTACACTATGGATTTTATTTTTGGAACAAGGGGAACGTCTGCTTCTCCTATTCACACAGGACAGTCATGCCCTGCATGTGGTAAGGAAGATTCTATTCTGATGATGCCATATCAGCGTTATTTTCATCTGCTTCGGATTCCTTTATTTCCCACAACTAAACACTTCATTCCTGTTTGTTGTTCATGCGAAACATCGTTTACTATTCAACAATTTCCCCTGACGGACGAAATTCACAAGCGGTTCAGAACTCCTCTGTGGATATTTATTATACCATCTGTGCTCGCACTACTAGTCATCTTTATTCTTGTATGGGTTGTAGTAAACGCTATATCCGGCGAAGTGGATATAAAAGACAAGGTAGAGAATCCACAGGTAGGTGATGTTTACTATGTGAGGTACGACAAAAATGAATATAGCCTGATGAAGGTTGCGTCATTTACGTTCGATTCTATTTATTTTTATTTATCTCCCGGTAGAGCCGAAGAGAGAGGACTGGATATGCTGCCCGGAGTTGATGTTTATGATACAATCTTAAAGAAAGGTTTTTCGAAGAATGAACTGAAATGTAATTCGGTGAAAGAAGTGGAAATTTTGAAGATTGAAAGATGAAAATTGCCTTAAAGGTATAAGGAGTCTACCTTTAAGGCAACTTGTTTTATCTGATAGCTAGTCTATTTTTCTCAGTACAAAAGCCGTACGCGCAGGTATATACAACTTGAGCCAACCTTTTCCGTCTTTGTGGTATAGCTCGTCATGTATAGTGAAGTGTTCTATACTGTCGTCCGTCAGGCCATTACCTCCAAAAGCGAGAGAGTCGGTATCGAGCACCACCTGATATTTTCCTTCGGGAGCAAGGAATCCATAGTCGTAGAACGATTGGCTCGGGTTGAAACTGAAAACAAATATCAGATTGCCACGCATGTAGGCGAGCACCTGATCTTCGTCCTTATCCCACAGCCTTATAATAGGTGTTTGCTCAAATTTCTTTTCCGATTTTAGAAGCGAAAGCATGGCTTTATCAAAGTCACCCAAATAATGATAGCGCAGGTCTTTGTTGTCTGCCAGCCACCATTGTCTGCGGGCATACTTGTGCGACCAGCCATTGCCCTCGCGAGGGAAGTCAACCCATTCGGGATGCCCGAATTCGTTACCCATAAAGTTGAGGTAGCCGCCATTGATCGTCGAGGCAGTTGCAAGACGTATCATTTTATGCAGGGCTATTCCTCTGTCGGTGGCATACGAGCTGCCGTAATGCTTCGACATATACCAATACATGTCAGAGTCTATGAGCCTGAATATTATTGTTTTGTCGCCTACCAATGCTTGGTCGTGGCTCTCGGCATAAGAGATTGTTTTCTCTTCCTCACGGCGATTTGTCAGTTCCCAGAATATGCTTGTAGGATGCCAGTCTTCGTCTTTTCGCTCTTTGATGATTTTTATCCAGTAGTCGGGTATGTTCATCGCCATGCGGTAGTCGAATCCGTATCCGCCGTCTTTTATCTTCGTTGCCAGTCCCGGCATGCCGCTTACTTCTTCGGCTATGGTAATGGCATTAGGGCGTACTTCGTGGATTAGCTTGTTTGCCAATGTAAGGTAGCAAATGGCATCGTCGTCTTCGTTGCCGTTGTAGTAGTCCTCATAGCCGCTAAAGTTATCTCCGAGTCCGTGCGAGTAATAAAGCATAGAGGTGACACCATCGAATCGGAATCCGTCGAAGTTATATTCTTCGAGCCAAAATTTACAATTGGAAAGCAGAAAGTGTATGACCTGACTTTTTCCATAGTCGAAAATCAATGAATCCCAAGCCGGGTGCTCGCGCCTGCTGCCCCCATGAAAATATTGGGTGTAAGAACCATCGAATCGTCCAAGTCCTTCTTTTTCATTTTTTACGGCATGCGAGTGTACGATATCCATAATCACGGCTATACCCATCGCATGCGCATCGTCTATCAGGTGCTTTAGTTCGTCGGGTGTGCCAAAGCGTGAAGATGCCGCAAAAAAGCTGGAGACGTGATATCCGAACGAACCGTAATACGGATGCTCCTGTATTGCCATTATCTGAATGGCATTGTAGCCGTCTTCTTTGATACGGGGAAGCACATTTATTCTGAACTCTTCGTATGTACCCACTCTTTCGTCTTCTACAGCCATCCCTATATGGCATTCGTAAATCAAAAGGGGGTTCGTGTTGGGCTTAAATTTCTTTGTGCGAAACTCATAAGGCAGCAGCGGGTCCCATACTTGTGCGCTGAATATATGAGTATGATGGTCTTGTACTACCCTGGTTGTCCATGCGGGGATACGTTCGCCCTCGCCACCATTCCAACATACAATAAGTTTGTACAGGTCGTGGTGTTTTATTTTGTCCAGAGGCAGTTCTATTTGCCACTCACCGTTACCGTTTGGTTGCAGTCTGAATTCTTCAGTTTTTTGCCAGCCGTTGAAATCGCCTATCATATAGATAGCGGTTGCATTCGGGGCCCATTCTCTGAATATCCACGACTTTTCTGTTTTGTGAAGCCCAAAATACAGGTGTCCTGAGGCAAATTCAGAAAGAGTGATCTTTCCGTTGCAGGTAAGGTCGGCCTCTCTTTTCTGAATATATTCATAACGGCCTTCTATCGCTGCTGCATAAGGTTCTAACCAAGGGTCGTTTTTAATGAGTTTAAGCATGTCTGTCAATTGTTAATTACAGTTCGTCTCCCAAAGCGGGGGAGGAACTTATATTTTTATTTTTACCACTACTTTTCTTACCTGTCCTTCGCCTATGCAAGGGGCATGCCCATCTTCGGGGAAGAATATAAGAAAGTTGCCGGGTAAGACTGTTATCTGTGTTTCAGTTTTGTCGTCAAAGAACTGAATGTCTTTTTCTTCATCAAAGTTGCCAATAGGATGCGTCAGGTCTTGGCGAGCTTTCCACCCAAAGGTTTCAGGCCTGCTTATTGGCAGTTGTATATCTATATATTTGTTATGTGCCTCCGGCTTCGCATTGTCGGCGGCTCTCAGTTCACTGTCGCTTACCATTACAAAAAGGTCTTTGCCTTTCAGCTCTGTTTTAGTCGGTTCAGCTTTCGAGAAATCAATCGATTTCAGATAGTCGAATGCCTGTTTAAACAGCGGGTGTAGATGTTCGTATTTTCCTGAGTTTTCTAATTTGTCTAATATCATTTTTTTATCTTCTTTTACTCCTGTTCGGGTACTCCTATATTGTCTATCATATCTTCTACACTTTCGTTGCCTTCGCCTTTGGGGTTAAACCCATATTCATTTTCGCCATAATCACTTCCTGCAAAAAGCATCCAAAAAGCATAAAAAGGGACGAGCTGAAACCATCCGCTATTACCTCTGTCGTGGCATCTTTTCGCTCCTTGTGCAATCAAAAACCAATAGGCTGGTATCAAAAGAAGGAAAATGATAAGAAAACTCCAGTTTACATCCTCAAGTATTCCAGACAAGGCAAGAATGAGGACAATCGTATAATAGTATGCTACATAAATAAGATAACTAAGTCATATTCTAATCTGCGGATACGTCCTTTTGCAGAAAATGGATTTTGAAACATGCGTTGTTTGTCTTCCATATTTTATTTTGTAATCCTTTTTATTGCTTATATTCTTGAGGTGTTATGATTGTAGAAAATATATACTTTCCATTTTGGTCGTTGTATATATACTTTACGGTAATATCGTTATCCCTGAATATTTTTAAGTCGGGATTTGTTTTCAATACCTCCAAAAGCTGCGGCTTCAATTGTGTTTTGAAAGTGGTGGTATCACTTATCACCACTTGTAGTATGGTAAGATGATACTCAAAATTACTACTGCCTACAGCAACGCACTTATCTAGGCGAGTCCACTGATCCAATGTCTTAGGGCAATCTTTGTTTGTCTCGGCAGCTATTGCCTGCAACTTGCTTTCGATACTGCCTGCACACCGGGTGAATGAAAAAATGCTAATTAGCAGAAATGTGCAAATGAGGTTTCGGCTACTTAGAAGTTTGTTCATGGATTCTTAAATTTTATAAACCATACAAGTTTAAGAAAATTAATCGGATTATCTGTTAATTCCGCTGTTTTTTATTGTGGAAGCCGATTAAATGTTTCTCCTTAACGTTATTTTTACTTACTTTTGTCATAAAATCTAATCATTCACACGATTAACTTATTTGTATGAAGAAAATCTTATTTATTCTTAGTATTCTAATTATGGTTTATTCTTGTAACACTACAAGCAATAAGGATGGGAAAGATAATCCTTTCTTTTCCGAATTCGACACTCCGGAAGGGGTTCCTCCTTTTGATAAAATAAAAGCAGAACATTTTATGCCTGCTTTCGAAGAAGCAATGAAGCGTCATAATGCCGAGATTGATTCTATCATCAATAACCCCGAAGCACCTACTTTCCAAAATACAGTAGTGGCTTTGGACGAGTCGGGCCGGATGCTTGATCGGGTAGGTTCTGTATTTTCTGTAATGACAGGCACAATGTCCGATTCTGTGTATCAGAACATAGAAAAAGAGATTACGCCTTTACGTACCGAGCACTATGATAATATCAACTTCAACGAAAAGCTTTTTGCTCGCATCAAAACCGTGTACGACGATAGCCTGCAAGTAAAGACACTGACAACAGAGCAAAAGATGTTGTTGGATAAAACATACAAAGGCTTTGTCCGTTCGGGTATCCTTTTAGACGGTTCGAAGCAAGCACGTTTGCGTGAGATCAACAAAGAGCTGAGCAACGCATCGCTTAGTTTTAATCAGAACCTGTTGAAAGAGACAGATAGCTACCAATTGGTAATTGATAAAAAAGAAGACCTCTCGGGACTTCCTGAGGATGTGATTGCCGCTGCTGCTAAAACAGCAAAAGATAAAGGGCTGGAAGGCAAATGGGTGTTTGGGCTGAGTAAGCCAAGCTGGGAGCCGTTTTTGCAATATGCCGACAATCGTGCGCTTCGCGAAAAACTATATAAGGCGATGTATATGCGTTGTGATAACGGAAATGAATTCGACAACAAAGAAAACATCAAGAAGATAGTTAGCCTCAGACTCGAAAAAGCAAATATGCTAGGCTATAAATCACACGCCGACTATGTGCTCGAAGAAACAATGGCTAAGACTCCTGAAAATGTGATGGAGCTGCTAAACAATATATGGAAGTATGCTTTGCCGCAAGCTCAAAAAGAGGCTGCCGAACTTCAAGCTATTGCTAAAAAAGAAGGACATGATATAAAAATAGAATCGTGGGACTGGTGGTACTATGCCGAAAAGCTGCGTAAAGAAAAATACGCATTGGATGAAGAGGCTTTGAAACCATACTTCAAAGCGGATAATGTGCGTGAAGGTGTATTTGCTGTGGCAAACAAACTATATGGTATTACATTCAAGCCGAAAACAGATATACCTGTATATCAGCAAGACGTAAAAGCATACGAGGTAAGTGATGCTGACGGTTCATTTATCGGAATCATTTATTTCGACGATTTTGCACGTCAGGGCAAGCGTCCGGGAGCATGGATGAGCAGCTTCCGCAAACAGGAAGTATATAAAGGTGAGTTTGTTTATCCCTTGATCTACAATGTGGGTAACTACAACCCTCCAACAGATGGCAAGCCGGCACTGTTGACTCTCGATCAGGTGGAAACAATGTTCCATGAATTCGGACACGGATTGCACGGATTGTTATCTAAATGTACTTACAACGGCGTGTCGGGTACATCGGTTGTTCGCGACTTTGTAGAGCTGCCTTCTCAGATCATGGAGCACTGGGCATTTGAACCGGAAGTATTGAAGATGTATGCAAAGCATTATGAAACAGGTGAAACTATTCCTGCCGAGTTGATACAAAAGATTCAGAATGCGGGTTACTTCAATCAAGGATTTGCTACCACAGAGCTTGTGGCTGCTGCAATTCTGGATATGAAATGGCATACGCTGACTGCTTCTTCTCCAAACTTTGACCCTAAACATGGCGAAGGTCTTGAAAAACTGAACGTAGATAAATTTGAGGCAGATGCAATGAAAGAAATCGGCTTGATCTCCGAAATAATACCTCGATACAGAAGCACGTATTTCCAACATGTATTCAGCGGAGGCTATTCTTCGGGATATTACAGCTACTTATGGTCTGAAGTTTTGGACTCTGACGCATTCCAGGCTTTTGTAGAAAAAGGGAATATTTTTGATCAGGAAACTGCAAAATCGTTCCGTGAAAACGTGTTGTCGAAAGGCGGATCGGAAGAGCCAATGGTATTGTACAAAAAGTTCAGGGGCGCAGAACCTAATCCGATTTATCTGTTGAAGAACAGGGGATTTGTAAAGTAATAAGTTCTAAGTTGTTTGTTAACTGATAACTGTTGGCTGATAAATGTAATTTATTATCTTTGCAACTCGAAAAAAATAATAACAATAAAATACAATCAATGGCAACTACTGCAGATATAAGAAACGGTATGTGCATCGATATCGATGGACAATATTATGTAATAATCGAATTCCTTCATGTGAAACCGGGTAAAGGTGCCGCATTTGTACGTACAAAAATGAGAAGTGTAACTACCGGACGTGTTCTTGAAAGAACATTCAATGCCGGAGTGAAACTGGATGAAGTACGTATCGAAAGACGTCCGTATCAATTCCTTTACCAGGACGATATGGGGTATAACTTTATGAATACCGAAACTTTCGAACAAATATCTCTTGCAGGGGATATGATAGCCGGGGTGGCTTTTCTTAAAGAAGGAGATATGGTAGAGATACAGGTGCATGCCGAAACAGAAACTGTATTGACAGCCGAAATGCCTCAGAACGTTGTACTTTTGGTAACGTATACCGAACCCGGACTGAAAGGCGATACTGCAACCAATACGTTAAAGCCGGCTACAGTAGAAACAGGGGCTGAGGTGCGTGTTCCACTCTTTATTAACGAAGGAGACAAAATTAAAATTAATACAGCCGATGGCTCGTATGTAGAAAGAGTAAAAGCATAGTAATTATTACTTTTATAGAGGATAAGGTCAGTTTTCAAAACTGACCTTATTTTTTTTATGAAAAATATTTTATATTCAAATTTTATGTATATTTTTGAAGTTGAATGGATCTAGGAGACAAATAACCTACATGAAACTTAATACGAAACTAAACATTAAGGATTGGGCTGAAGAAGACCGACCCCGCGAAAAGATGTTGTTAAAAGGGGTATCGGCACTTTCTGATGCTGAATTGCTAGGTATACTGATCGGTTCGGGCAATAAAAGCGAAACAGCGGTTGAGCTGTCCCAACGGATTTTACATAGCGTTTCCAATAACCTGAACACTCTGGGTAAATTGGAAATAAAAGACCTTATAAAGGATTTTAAAGGAATAGGAGAAGCGAAAGCAATAACAATAGTGGCGGCACTGGAATTGGGAAAAAGAAGGAAATTGTCTGAAGCCCTTGTCAGTCCGCAAATTACGTCCAGTAAAGATGTGTATGATATATTTCATCCGATATTAGCAGACCTAAAGCATGAAGAAGTATGGGTTTTGTTCCTTAACCGGGCTAATAAAGTGGTGAAAAATATACAGATAAGTAAAGGTGGTTTGACCGCAACAGTAGTGGATATCCGTCTGATAATGAAAGAAGGTATCCAATCCTTAGCCTCGGCTATGGTACTGTGTCATAATCATCCCTCGGGAAACACTCAACCGAGCGACGATGATGATCAGATTACAAAGCGGCTCAAAGAAGCAGGACATATTATGGATATCCGCCTGCTCGATCATATTATTGTTTGTGACAACTCATACTACAGCTATATGGATACTGGGAGATTATAGAAGAGCAAAATAAGTATAAAGATGAAAACCGCTATTACACAAAACTCAATTGTAGAGCAAAGTTGGCCTCGTATAGAGAGCTATTTATTGAAACGAGGCGTGAAACCTGATGCAGTATTACTACCCGGGGCGACGCAAGAACAGATAGGCTGGGCCGAGTCTGTGCTTGGTGTAAAGTTACCCATCGATTTTCTCGAATTTTATAAAATACATAACGGACAGATACCCAATGCGTATGGCATCGTCAACGGCGAAGAGTTGATGAGTCTTGAACGTATTGTAGAAGAATGGGTAATCTGGCAACGTCTGGCTACTGCCGGAGCCTTTGATGATGCGATGGCAAATGCAGACGATGGCGTACAAGAAGTGTGGCATAGTCGCTCGTGGATACCTTTTACCGACGATGGCTTGGGCAATCATTTGTGCTTGGATATGGCTCCAGCAAACAGGGGATCGCGGGGTCAGATAATTCGTATATGGCACGACGATACCGGTCGATTCAGGCAAGCACCATCTTTTGGCTCTTGGGTTGCTAATTTTGCATACGACTTGAACCGGGCGATGTTCGTATAATCATCTTTTTTCATTATTTTTGTACCTCTAACAGAGAGTGATTGTAAACATTATATGCCAAAGAATGTTTATAACTCACATACAAAAAATGAATTATGAGTGATTTATTACAATTAGAAAGCAAAATAGTAAACATGTTGAAGACTGTTTACGACCCGGAAATACCAGTCAATGTTTACGATCTCGGACTAATCTACGAAGTGGATATAGACGATGATAAAAATGTAACCATCACAATGACGCTGACAGCTCCAAACTGTCCGGCAGCCGATTTTATACTCGAAGATGTAAGATATAAAGTACAGTCGGTTGCGGGAGTCAATAATGTGATCGTAGATCTTACTTTCGAACCCGAGTGGAACAAAGATATGCTTAGCGAAGAGGCAAAACTTGAGTTAGGATTTTTATAAAACACAGGCGGTGGGAAAGAAAGTTTATTTTTTATCCGATGCCCATTTGGGTTCTGCTTTTCATAAGAAAAGAATGGATAAGCAACAGATGATGACATTGCCATCTGTAAAAATCAAAGAAAGTTATTTCCCACAACATGAGGTGGAGCGCAAGCTGTGTCGTTGGCTTGACATGGTAAAGCAAGATGCACAGGCTGTTTATCTGTTGGGTGATATCTTCGACTACTGGTTCGAGTACCGGAATGTGGTTCCGCGCGGATTTGTCCGCTTCTTGGGCAAAGTAGCCGAGCTTACAGATATGGGTATAGAGGTGCATTTCTTTATCGGCAATCACGATATTTGGGTGACCGACTACTTACAGAAAGAGTGTGGTATGATTGTTCATGTTCAGCCTTTGGTGAAAGAAATATTCGGCAAAAAGTTTTTTCTGGCACATGGAGATGGCTTAGGAGATGATTCCGCATCATTTAAAATCCTGCGGTCTGTTTTCCATAGCAAAATATGCAGAAAAGCTTATGCCGCTATTCATCCCCGTTGGACGGTAGGCTTTGCGCAATGGTGGTCGAACCACAATCGTGAGAACGACGAGATGCCGGACTATTTTGGTGAAGATAAAGAACACTTGGTGGTCTATGCCAAAAATCATTTGAAACTGGCTCCGAATATCAACTTCTTCATCTTCGGACATCGGCATATAATGCTCGATCTGATGATCTCTGCTACCGGCAGGGTCGTGATATTGGGCGATTGGATTAAGTTTTTCTCTTATGGAGTATACGATGGGGAGAACTTTTCGTTAGAGATGTTTGAAGAGTAGACGGTTAAATAATAGACACAAAAAAAGGGAGAATAAAGATTCTCCCTTTTTTGTTGTTTATAGATATTTAGAACTTAACACCATATCCAAACCCTACAGTGAAATGGTCAGCATCGCTGAATGTATACTTCATTTCGAGGTTTAAGAAAGTATTGCTGCTCAGATTATACTCCAAGCCTCCACCAAGATTGAATCCCCAGTTTGTGAAGCCATTACTGCCACCACCATTACTACCAGAATAGCGATTGTTCAACATTGCCAAACCTGCTAAAGGGAATACACTGATATTGCTTTCTAAAGGAAATACATAATGTGCATTTACGTTAATATCAAGCCCTGTAACTTTATTCTTAGGAAATAAGAACATTACATCCGGTGCAATACGAATATTGTTAGTGATGTTGTATCTACCTTCAGCACCAATCATCAAACGACCCGGATCTGATTGATAACCGGCTTGAAGAACGCCTGATTTTTCACCTTGTTGTGCTCGCACTCCGATTGCCAATAAGGCAAACATAAAAACGAATAATACTTTTTTCATATACAATTATTTAATAAATTATTATACAATAAAATATACTTTAAATATTTAAAATTAAGATTTGATTATTTTTTCAGATTGTAATGTGCTACGGTTAAAAAATTTGTTCTGGTTTTAATTTTTTATTTAATGTTATTATTGTGTCCTTTTTTAAATCCCTTTTAACAAACAAACGCACAAACATAATATAAAGTTCACAAATATTTGTGCTTTTAGGTTTGTTTTTTCTAAATAAAAGCGTTTTTGATAAATATTTACAGCCTCTGAAATGACTTTAAAATCTACATAGTTAAATAATACTTAGGGAGTTTACTCTGTCTGAAAAATTAAAGTGAGGTCTGATAGCTTATCAATAAAAAACATCTAACTTTGTACCCGAGTTAATTAGAAGGTTATCGTTATGAAAATGATAAAAGGTATCTTTATCATTCTCCTGTTTTATTTCTTGGGACAAGGAATCAGTTATCTTATTCAAGGATTCGTTCCCGGGAATATCATCGGAATGATTTTATTATTCCTCAGTCTTTACTTCAAGGCTATCTCTCCCGACAATGTAAAAGACGTAGCAAATGTGTTTACCCGCAACATGGCAATATTCTTTATTCCTGCCGGAGCAGGCTTATTGGGTGCGTATGGTGTGATCAGTAAATTCTGGATGTCTATACTCATCGTTTGTTCGGTGAGTACGGTATTGGTTATTGTGGTTGTCGCTATTGTTCAACAGCAAATGGAACGAAGAAGAAAATGAGAGCACTATTTGAATCCACAGAATTTACGCTTCTCCTTGTTTTTGGCAGTTACCTGTTCGGACAATGGGTTTTTAAGAAGACACGCATCGCTTTGTTGCATCCTATGATTGTTGCCATTGCTATTATTATAGCATTCTTGAAGGTGACAGGTATCGATTACCGGACTTTTGAAGAGAGTAGCCGGTTTGTTAGCTTCATGCTCGGGCCTTCCGTTGTGGCGTTAGGCTATATCCTATACGAGCAGTTGGCATACCTCAAGGGCAATGTAATATCCATCCTTACTTCTATCTTTATGGGTAGCATTGTGGGGATACTCAGTGTGGTGCTATTAGCTAGAATAACAGGAGCCGATCAGATGCTTATCCATTCTCTCGAACCCAAATCGGTGACTACACCCATTGCGATGAGTATTGCCGAACAATCGGGTGGTAATGTATCACTTACGGCGGTGATTGTGCTTTTTTGCGGTATATTCGGAAGTATTATCGGACCACCTATATTACGTTTGCTTGGTATCAAAAGCAGTGTTGCCAGAGGCTTGGCTATGGGAGCTTCGTCGCACGGGGTAGGTACAGCCAAAGCGATGGAAATGGGGATGATAGAGGGTGCATTGAGCGGGCTTGCCATCGGTCTGATGGGGGTAATGACTGCATTGCTGATACCGATATTGCACCAGCTGTTTGCTTCATTATAGAAAAAGGCCGATAGGATGAAAAATCCTTATCAGCCTCCAAGCATAAATAGCTTATTGAATTCAGCAAAACTCTTATCTCAAAGATGATATGTCTATAACGTAACGGAATTGAACTTTTCCGGCCAGTACATTCATGTATGCTTCATTTACCTGTTGTATCGGTATAATCTCTACCATCGGGTAAATGTTGTTAGCGACCGAGTAATCCATCATTTCCTGTGTCTCGCGTATGCCGCCAATCAACGTTCCATATATTTTCTTGCGTCCTTGCAGAGCCCACGTTTGCACAGATGGCATATCTTTGATAGCCGGAACACCAATCAGAACCATTGTACCATCAACTTTCAGCATCGACAGATACGATTCTACGCTAAACGAAACAGGGATCGTACTCAAAATGAGATCGAATGTACCTTCCAGACCTTTCGATTCGTCTGCATTTTTTGTGTTTATATATCTTACCGCGCCCAGTTTGGCGGCAGCCTCACGTTTGTCTTCGGTAATGTCGAATACAGTTACTTCGGCTCCCATCTTCACCGCATATTGCACAGCCATATGTCCCAATCCACCAAAACCCGCAACGGCAACCTTATCGCCCGCCTTCACCTTATTATATTTCAAAGGCGAATAGGTAGTAATACCTGCACATAGGAGAGGAGCTATTTTTTCGAGAGGAGCACCTTTCGGTATGGTTATCGCAAAAGCTTCTCTGACAACGATGTTGTTTGAGTATCCGCCTTGCGTATATCCGTCACCTTCCTTGCTGCTGTAGGTATAAGTAGCTCCTTTGGTGCAATATTGTTCTTCACCCGCTTTGCAGTAGTAACATTCTCCGCATGAGTTGACCATACAACCCACGCCTGCATAATCTCCGACTTTGAACTTAGTAACATTCTTGCCTGCTTTCACTACCTTGCCCACAATCTCATGTCCCGGAACAAGTGGATAGGCTACTTGTCCCCAGTCGCCTTTAACGGTATGTATATCTGAGTGGCAGATACCCGAATACAGTATCTCTATCAGAATATCATCATCGTTGAGGTTTCTGCGTTCAAATTCGTAAGGGGTAAGAGAAGCGGAGGGATCTGTTGCAGCATAAGATTTTGTACAGATATGCCCATGATGTTGGTGATCGCATTGAGCATTCAGGTGAATGACTCCGAAAATAAACATAGCGACGAAGCTGCTAAGAAATTGTGTCTTCATGATGATTGTCGATACTTTAAAGTGATAGACTAAAATGACCGTATACATAATATGATCGTTGAGAAAAGAAAAACCCTAAAGGAAAAATCACTTTTTTTTATACCCGAGATTTGAAAATATTCTTGTCTTATTTTACATGATAAAGACAAAAGATACTCCCTATCGTCAGTATGACTGAGTGTAGGTGATATGTAGAGATAACGTTTTAGGTTACTTATAATATCAGGCAGTTCTTTTTTTGGTTACCTTTGCGATGATTAGAAATACAATCTCGGTTTAGAAAAATAGTTTTCAATTTATAACTCAAAATATATATGGCTTCTTTCCTGCAAGTTGAAGGACTTACAAAAAGCATTGGTGATCTGGTTTTGTTTCGTGATATATCATTCGGTATAGCCGAAGGCGAACGCATCGGGCTGATCGCAAAAAATGGGTCGGGCAAGACCACCTTGTTGAATATCCTCACAGGAAAAGAACCTTACGATAGCGGAGCCGTTGTTTTTCGCCGCGACTTGCGTGTTGCCTATCTTGAACAAGATCCTACCTATCCCGAGAATCTGACGGTGTTAGAAGCGTGTTTCCATTCGGGGAATGATGTTACAGACCTCATTGCCGAATACGAAAGGGTAATCAACTCGAAAGACCATTCGGGGCTTGATGCAATCTTGCAGAAGATGGATGTTTTGCAGGCATGGGACTATGAGCATCGTGCAAAGCAGATTTTGGGACAACTGAAAATTACCGATTTCGAACAAAAAATATCTCAGCTGTCGGGAGGACAGCTCAAACGTGTGGCTCTCGCCAATGTGCTGATTACCGAACCCGATCTTATTATTCTCGATGAGCCTACCAATCACCTCGACCTCGATATGGTGGAGTGGCTCGAAGAATACCTTCAACGTTCACGTTTGAGTCTGTTGATGGTAACGCACGACCGCTATTTTCTCGATCGTGTATGTAATGAAATCATAGAGATAGATCAACAACAGTTGTATCAGTATAAAGGAAACTTTTCGTACTATCTCGAAAAGCGTGACGAGCGTATTTCTGCCCAGAATGCCGAGTTGGATCGTGCAAACAATATTTTGCGTAAAGAGCTGGAGTGGATGCGTCGTCAACCGCAAGCCCGGGCTACGAAGGCAAAGTCGAGGATCGATGCATTCTACGACTTGGAAAAGAAAGCCCAGCAGGTGCGTGATGCTGGAAATGTGCAATTACAGATGAAAGGTACATATATCGGCAATAAGATTTTCGAAGCACAGCATGTTTACAAATCCTTTGGAGATATTAAGATACTCGAAGATTTTAATTATGTGTTTGCCCGATACGAAAAACTGGGTATTGTAGGAAATAACGGTACGGGGAAATCTACTTTCATCAAAATGCTGATGGGGGAGGTTGCTCCCGACAAAGGAGGGTTCGATATTGGCGAAACTGTAAAATTCGGTTACTACAGTCAGGACGGACTGAAGTTTGACGAACAGATGAAGGTTATTGACGTGGTTCAGAATATAGCTGAGGTGATAGATTTGGGCAATGGCAGCAGGCTGACAGCATCACAATTTCTACAACATTTTCTCTTTCCACCCGAAAAACAGCACAATTTTGTCTATAAACTTTCGGGAGGAGAAAAACGTCGTCTGTATCTCTGTACAGTCTTGATAACCAACCCTAACTTCTTGGTATTGGATGAGCCTACCAACGATTTGGATATCGTTACGCTCAATATTCTCGAAGAATACCTTCAACAGTTCAAAGGCTGTGTGATTGTGGTATCGCACGACCGTTATTTTATGGATAAGGTGGTAGATCACTTACTTGCTTTTCAGGGAAGCGCACGTATAAAAGATTTTCCCGGCAACTATACTCAATACCGAGAGTGGAAAGAGGTGCAGGAGCTTCTTGAAAAAGAAAAGGAACAGGCTGCGAAGCCTAAAGAAGAAAAGGTGCAACAGGCGCAGCCTAAGAATGAAGAAAAGAAAAAGCTTTCTTTCAAAGAAAAGCGTGAGTTTGAAGAACTCGACGCTCTGATACCGCAACTCGAAGAAGAAAAAGCGAACCTTGAAAATGAATTATCCAGCGGTACATTATCTACCGATGAGTTGTTACAGAAATCAAATCGTATCAGTCAACTGATAGAGGCGATAGAAGAAAAGACAATGCGTTGGCTGGAGTTGAGCGAGCTGGCATAGTATTAGAATAGGTGATTGCAAATCCCTCATGACTTAATCTTTCGGATTGCAAATCCTTATAGTAGAACGCAGGTGATTACAAATCCCCTGCAACGAAAGTATTAATTACATTCGATAAAGATAGAAATATAATGAAAAATTTGAATGTTAAAATAATAGAGTTAAACGAACGAAAATTAGTAGGATTATCTTTAGAAATGTCTTATGCTAATAACTTGACCGCAAATTTGTGGAGAAGTTTTATGCCTCGAAAGCATGAAATTAAACGTATAATAAATTCTGATTTAATCTCTATGCAAATTTATCCAGTTTCTTTTGATTTTTCTCCAAATATAAATTTTAGAAAGTGGGCTGCTGTAGAGGTTTCACTGGTTGAAGATATTCCTCAGAATATGGAAAGTTATACTATACAAGGAGGACTTTATGCCCTGATTCATTATAAGGGGTTGAGTACAGATACACGTGTCTTTGGATATATTTTTAATGAGTGGCTACCCCAATCTGAATATCTCTTAGATAATAACAGACCTCATTTTGAAGTGTTGGGTGAGAAATATAAAAATAATGATCCTGAATCTGAAGAGGATATCTATATCCCGATAAAGATTAAAAAGTAAAGAGAAGATTTGTTCCTCTCCAATTTTACCGTCCGATCGTCCTTTCGGATTTGCAATCCGAAAGGATATATTAGCAGGATTTGCAATCCGCAATAGAATCATGATAAATATACAAAACCGAATAGCACAAGATATATATTTTACAACAACTACAGTTGTCGATTGGGTTGATATCTTTACTCGTCCACGATATAAACATATCATAATAGAGTCATTGCAATATTGCCAACAAAACAAGGGTTTATTAATATATGCCTGGGTATTAATGAGTAATCATTTGCATATGAGTGTAAGTGCAGAAGGGGAAAATACGATGAGTGACATTCTGCGCGATTTTAAGAAACATACAAATAAGGAAATTATTAGTTCGTTAGAAAGCGACATTCAGGAGTCGCGTCGCGAATGGATGTTAAACCGTTTTGAGTACGCTGCACGAAACGATAAGAAGATTAAGAATTATCATTTTTGGCAAGATGGAAACGATATGCAACCTATTTATATGTATGATTATTTAGTACAAAAATTGAATTATATTCACCAAAATCCGGTGATAGCCGAAATTGTTGATAAGCCGGAGGAGTATAAGTATAGTTCTGCTATAGATTATGCAGGGGGGAATGGTCTGCTAAATGTTATTATTGTTTAGTTTCTTTCAGATTGTAAAATCCTTATAGTAGATGGCAGGTGATTACAAATCCCCTGTAACGAAACCTAACTTGCGGATTTCAAATCCACAAGAACGAAAGATTGCTCGTTCTTTCGGATTTAACTACGTTACATTCCGTTGATAGCTAATTGCAAATCCGAAAGCTCCACGCAAGAACATATTAAATTTTTAATATCAAGATTAATCAAATAACTTCAATATTGTATTTATCTTTGCAGAAACAAAAAGATGATGCTTAAACCCGGACCTATTGGTGTATTTGATTCAGGATATGGAGGTCTTACGATACTATCGGAGATACAAGCTCTTATGCCCGAATATGATTATTGCTACCTTGGCGATAACTCGCGTGCACCTTATGGCGCTCGGTCGTTTGAGGTGGTCTATGAATTTACCAAGCAGGCTGTAACGGCATTGTTCGATATGGGGTGTAATCTTGTTATCCTTGCCTGTAATACAGCATCGGCAAAAGCTTTGCGTACCATTCAGCAAAAAGATCTGCCAAATATGAATCCCGATAAGAGGGTGTTGGGTATTATACGCCCTACAGCCGAGATCATTGGACAGATAACACGCAGCAGGCATGTAGGAGTCTTGGGTACAGTGGGCACTATACAGTCGCAGTCGTACCCGATAGAGATAAACAAACTGTGTCCCGATATA
>POVV01000165.1_pt1 | contig 54434 bp, 49 predicted proteins | sample 1560271 | NCBI WGS metagenome assembly POVV01 (sample SAMN08337232, study PRJNA429181) | Bioreactor metagenome, whole genome shotgun sequencing project. | biome: cows' rumen and soil; feature: anaerobic; isolation source: anaerobic chemostat enrichment culture, galacturonate as sole carbon... | reverse complement strand
CAGGTATAACGTCTAAAACCGGCAGCGAAGCCACACCATGGCTTACCCGAACCGGTAACGAAATTACGTTAACCATGGATGGGCCGCACGTGTTTAAAGGCAAGAAACCTTCAAGCCGTGGCAATAAGCGCTATATATAGGGCCGATAATAAGATTGATTGTTAGTCGAATGACTTGAATTGAAAACCTATAACTTAACGAATCCAGAGTGGCGCCTAACCGGTTATGTATATAGCCGGTTAGGCGTCAATATAATACGCAGCAGTTAGTATCACTTAATTTTCACGTCAAACTGATGGCAGTTATTACAGTAAAGCTGCTGCGGCTTTTGCTGGTGTGAGGTATGACATACTGTGCATCGGATTTCACCGCCATGAGAGTCATGAAATGAAGCGGTACGTATCCGGCCAGACTCTGAATACTCTTTTAATACTGAATAGCCTGCCGCATCTTTCATTCCATGATAGTAACGTTCCCCTGGCGCATGGCAATTCACACAGGTTGGCGTCATGTTTTTGGATTTTTGATCGCCAAGTTCAGAGTTATGACAGTTAATACACTCTAATCCAACGGTTTCATGCATCTTCATCCCAATAATATCTTGAGCATTTACCGACAAGATGCCGACACAACACAGTACCCCTGCAGCTATCAGTATGGCGAGGTTATTGAGTAACTTATTCATCATTATTCAGTCCTCCTGAATTCTGCAATCTGGTGCTAATAATGTGTTTAACGGCCATACGCCCAGACGTTAATGCAAAACCGGAAGCAGAGCCTTCTAGTAATAAATCATAGGTACTATCATATAATCCCCCCATATCTTGCCCGACGACATATAGACCAGGGATGACTTGATCATGAGTGTCGTAGACTTGAAGATTACTATTCATTTTCAAGCCACCTAATGTAAGAAAATAGGCGCGGATACCCTTGACCGCGTAGTAAGGTCCTTTATCCTGAAATTTAAACAGATGTTCCTTTTTGCGTCCCCAGTCAGGATCGAATCCTTGGTCGGCATACTGATTCACTTTAGCGATAGTTGCTTTTAGCGCCTCAGCCGGCACAACAATCTGTTTAGCTAAATCATCCAAGGTATCTCCCTTGGCCATCCAACCCTCTTTCATCCCAATCTCAATGGCCTGATCTAACGCTTTCATCGGCTGTCCGGGGATAACAATTGCATTAAATGGTGTAACCGGTCCCTCTTTAATCATTTTTTGGCGCATGGCATCATCCCAAATAGAATACATAACCCCGCCATTCATGGTCATCGCGTTGTATACCGTAGTAAAACTGGAGCCGAGAGATTCATTAAAGAAGCGTTCGCCATGTCTGTTAATCCACAGGAATGGTTGGCTTAATGAGGTTCGTGCCTGTTTTTGATAATCAGCCCCATTAAACTGTCTGATCGGAGGGTCTTGATCGACATAGGGGCTATTTCCTGCGATTGTTTGCATACCCGCGATATCAGCGCCTATGGCTAAAGCCATATTGATTCCGTCACCTTCACGCCCGTCAATAAGCGGACCACGAAGCTTAACGGGAATCATATTTCGCTGGTTTACATCGGTGACATACTTTTCAATCATATCGCGGTTATTGGCAAACCCGCCGGTAGCAACAATCACGCCTTTACCATAAGCCACGATCTTTTCACCGGTGACACTGTTAACGGCTTCTACGCCAACCACCTCACCACTTTGGGCGTCACGTATAATCTTCTTTACCGGCGTTTCTAAATAGATTTCCCCCCCACTGGCTAAAATCTTTTTATAGAAGTTTTTTGTTACAGAGGCACCGTTATGCTTGTAGATATGCCACGTCCACAGTGACTGCTCTGGAGGATAAACGGTTTTTAAGCCGGAAAACTCTACGCCGTTATCAGCAACCCAGTTAATTGTCTCTCCAGAGTTTTTCATTAACTCATGTAAAGCGCCGGCATTCACTCTCCAGTGATGAAAATCAATCGCTTTACTAAAAGCGTCATTAAGCGTTGCTCCTTTGCCTTCCTTTTTTTGCAATTTAGTTCCAACGCCCAAACTTCCTTCCGGATAAACGCCTGCCCCGCCAAGGCTGGGTAGTTTTTCAAATATAACAACCTTTGCGCCTTGTTCTGCTGCGGTTAAGCCGGCTGACATACCCGAAAGGCCGCCGCCGATAACAATAATATCGGTTTGTATAATCTCTTCAGTAACGGGTTCAATCGTCGGGTTAGACAGATTTATGGATGGCTTTTTATTCATATTTATATCAGCGAATACGCTGGTAGAGAATGCCGCGAATACCCCCATCAGTAAGAGACCTTTTCTTATTTTTTTCATAACGCTATCCTCTTTTATCAACGATGACTCACAAAAATTGAGAGAAAAAACTTATGGGAAAATGAATTTGGATCTAGGGTGTTTTACCTATAACACCGGTTTTTTGTCGGATGGCTGTCGTATCATCTCTTAATCGATGGGCGATACCTTTATGGCAATCAATACATGTTTGCCCTTGTTTCAGCGATTCCTGATGAAAAATTGATACGTACCGTTTTGTTAGCGTAGAAACATCATGACAATTTCTGCATTCTTGAGAGTCACTGGCCTTCATCCTTGCCTGTTCGGTCTTCGCCATTTCAGCGCGACGTTCAGTAAATTTCTCAGGGGTACCGATCACACCGGTTATGTGCCCCCAGAGTTCTTTTGCAGAGCGTAATTTTCTTACTGTTTTTGGCATAAACTCCTTAGGGATATGGCAGCTTGAACAAGCAACCTTAATGCCCGCATGATTAGTGAAGTGCTTCGAACTTTTGTATTCATCAATAAAAATGTTATCGCGCATTTCGTGACAGCTAATGCAGAAATCATCCGTGCTGGTATAGTGAGTCACGACGTTTAAACTGGTTAAGATCCCAATCCCAAATAAAATACCCATTAACAGCGTGCCGCCAAGAGCCATTTTGTTTGATCGGCTAAGGCGATAAATAAATCCCTTTAACCTACTGGTTTTCTGTTCTCCCATATGCTGCTCCTGTAATAAAATTGTATTTATATCACCTGTTCTTGTTATAGTTTTTCAAAATAAAACTTTAGCTATTTTTACCAATAATATATGGGTTAACTTTGTTATCGCGATTGTGAAAATTATCAATGAAATGTAAGGGTGGAACTGCCTTTTCTTGGTGATAATCACGCAATTAAAGTAATTAAAGTTTCTAGTGCCGATCATCAAAAATTAGCAGGGATTAACAATGGAACTATGTTGGCTCAATAGAGTATTGAGTGTTTTATTTTATTGTCACTAAGGGTACCTCTTTGGTGTTATTGTGCCATTTGGTTTTTTATTATTTTATATTACTGATAATAAATAATATTTTTAAAAACAACATAAGAGATAGAAAATAAGCACACCATTTAAATAAGAGCGACCATTGTTGCTTTAAATACTGAGTTTAATAATGGAAATATAGGTTGACATGGTAAATTAGATAATTAACCCGATATGATTGATTGATATTTATTCAAGAAAAATATCATGGAAATACTAACGTTAACTAAAAATATTACCGATATGCGTTAGTTTAAGTGGTTAGTTAATTATTGAAAAAGGACCTATAATCATGCTTTAAATTTACGGATAATAAAGCGCCGTCAATCTTAATTATTTAGGTACATTTTATGAGCTTTCACCCAATACGACTGATTATCCAAGCATGCGATCGCGCTATTTCCGCCAGAGATTTTGACTCACTGATGTTGCATTATGCTGATGATGCTGCGTTGGTCATTAAGCCGGGAATGGTTATTAATGGTAAGGAAAATATACGCAAAGCTTTTATTGCAATTTCAGACCATTTTCAGAACCAGTTGGTAGTTAAACAAGGGAAAATGCAGGTCATTGAGGGCGCTGGCGATGCATTAGTTCTTATGGAGACACTATTGAGTTTTCCTGACGAGCAAGGCGAAATACAGAATATTACCCGGCGAGCAACTTATGTTTTTCGTAATGAGTCTGATGGTCGCTGGCTGTGTACTATTGATAACTCTTATGGAACAACCCTACTGGATGATGAGAGTGACTAACTATAAGCCATTGCTCTGGCTAATAACGTGTTGGCTTGAGCAATGGTCACACGGGTTAAATAGCGCGTTTATTCCAATGTTAAAAATGCCCGATTGGAGAAAACTCACGCTCTAATCAACCATTATTTTTGATGCCAATAGGCTACAGCACGGACGTAAGTAGGATCACATCCTTTGCGCTGGGTAAAGTAATCACTCAGCATTTTCACGCTTTGGCCCTCACCGGTCAGCCAGATAAAGTAATCTTGCGTTGGAATAGAGATGTTATCCAATAATGCAATCAACTGACCTAGATTCGCCGTAGACATATTCCCCGAGCCGAGCCAATTTACCGTTATACCATCAAGATCTTCCAGATAATCATAACCTGTTGCCTGTTCAGTAAATGCAAACAGATGGCACTCTTCTGCCTGAAGGCTGGCTTTTCGGCGCTTAAAGGCGGGCAGGCCGGTTTCATCGGTAACGTAGAGTTGAAAACCGTAGTCATCAGGCACAACTAATGAGCCACGAGGGCCACCGATGACCAATTCATCACCGATTTTAGCCTGAGTAGCCCAATCACTGGCTACGCCACCGTTATGAATGTAGAAATCAAGGGTCAGCTTTTCTTTACCATCGAAAAATAGCGGCGTGTATTCGCGAGAAATCGGACTCTTCCCCGTTTCCCATACAATGCCCTGCTCTGTCACTTGAGGTAATTGCAGCTTGTTCGATCCTGCATCAGGGAAAAATATTTTGGTGTGGTCGTCAAAACCGGCTGAATTGAAACCGGCCAGGTCAGCGCTGATAAAATCGACACGCCAGAAGCTGTCAGCAATAAGCGTTTTATTTGCTACGGTTATGGCACGAAAGCGTAATTCATTTTGAACGCGTTTTGGTGCGCGGGTATCGGTATTTTTGTTTTTTGGGGTATTTTGCAAATTACGTTCCTTAGTGTTGTACGAGGAAATAATAAATTAACTCAGAATCATATTGTTATCTAGCGGTTTGGCTAAGGATACGTTGTGTTTAAAGCTTGAATCCCGTTTTTCAACGGGATAGCGGAGGTAAAAGTGTTTGGTAATAATTAGGGTTTGATGCTCTGTGGCGCGAAAACTCACATTAGGGGATTAGGGCTACCCTAGAAATAAGGGTTTCTTGAAGAAAAGCGTCCAAATAATGCTTCATTACTGGTCTTTCTCTCCGTATTTTGGCTTTGAAACAGCGGCACCGGTATATTGCGTTCATGGCACAGCCGTACGCTCTCGCAGAGCAGCGAATTGATCAAAATAACGCCGGTGAGTGTTGATAAGGGACCGGTAACGTACTCGCCATAGTGCATTTGCGCGTCGCCGTCAGGGGCGCCATTATCAAGAACAACGTCGGCCAACTGATAGAGTTTTTTCCCGCTGGCGTGCAGTGAAACATTTGCGCTTGACTGCGTCAGTGACGTAATAGCAACAGTAAATACGCTCTCTTTCTGTGCTCTGAGCGCCATTTCCACAATAGCAGCATTGCGGCCCGAGTTTGAAACAATAAAAATCATATCATTAGAGTTCGGCGGAGTATTTTCCCAGATAATATCAGCGAGCCCCGACAATCGCTCCATTTTACTTGAGCGCCTTGCGCCGCCTCCATTTAGCACAGTCTCATCAAGCATTGCGCAGACGTTGGCTAAACCGCCTGCACGACCAAATAGCTCCATTGGAATCATGTGAGAGTGACCCGTGCCGAATGCATAAATAATGCCATCATTTGCAATAGTTTTAGCCATTTGCTCGGCAACTTGTTCAAGCCGATCTTTTTGACTGATCAAAATATTATTGATCTGAGGAAGGCTGGTCTGAAAATAATCTGTAATCATCTTTCTTATCCTGCGTTATGAATAATGATATTTATTCTCCATCATATTATGTTAGTTTAGTGAATTATCAGCGCGTAATAATGAATAATTAGCTCATTTTTTCAGACGGGAAATCTATGCTCAGAAGAGAATCTTTCCGATATGAATCAACAAGTTCATGGTTTTCTACATACCTTCAGTTACATGAGATACCGTTTAAGTGGCATTATCATCAAGAGTATGAGCTTACGCTAACTTTAAACAGCGAAGGTAAGCGATACATCGGCAATCATGCTGCAAGTTACTGTTCCCCCGATCTGGTTTTCATTGGCCCGAACCAGCCTCACTCCTGGAAGAGTGATTATATGAACAAAGCCAGCGATATCTTCGTCATTTTGATTCCGCAAACCTGGTTTAATCGCCAACTGCTCAGCGGCATGGAAGAATACCGCGCAATTAGCCAGCTATTCTCCCGCGCTTCCCCTGCGATTCAATTCTCTACAGAATGCGCCAGAAAAAGTGAACCTTTGTTCAGAAAAATAACAGCGGCCAGCTCACCACTAACCCGGCTGAGCTATCTTATTCTGCTTTTTGAGCTATTAATTGAAGATACAGGCATTGAATATATTTCTGATAAGAAAAAACCATTATCTTATCAAAATCAACGAGTAGAGAAGATATTAGAATATATTGATAATAATTTCACACTGCCGTTGGCTCTCCATCAGGTGGCCGAGCATGGGCACTGCAGTATCAGCACAGTAAAGCGGGATCTGATGGTCTTTGCCGGTTTGTCATTCAGCGAGTATTTATTGAAACTGCGGCTCCACAAGGCCTGTTATTTATTAAGAACAACTTCACGCTCCCTGCCGGTAATTGCATCACAGTGTGGCTTTCAGGACGTCAGCTACTTTCACCGGCAGTTTAGTAAGATTATTCAGGAGACCCCTTCCAGATATCGTAAAAACAACATGGTTTAATTTATCCCATCTGGTGAAGCATGAGCTTAAATTCATTGAAATTGGATTCCGGTTAATCACTATCCTTAGTCTATTTGCCGCTTAGGCCCCAATATAATCATTAATCGCAGCGGGCAAATCCGTTAACGTTGTCATTTCTTTCATCGGCAACGGGGCATTTTCCGGCGCTTTTAAACCGATGCGGTTATGCCAGAAGGTTGGAATACCGACCTTTGCTGTTCCAATAAGGTCATAGGCCGAGCCGGCGACAAAAATGGCCTCTTCGGCTTTAACGCCGGCCAGATCCAGCGCTAACTGATAAGGCCGGGGATCGGGTTTATAGAAACCGGCTTGATCGGAAGTCACCACAATATCAAAAGGAACCCCTACCAGCTCAGCGGCCTGATGGCCTAATCGATCGGAGCAATTGGTCACCACCCCCAGCTGATAGTGCTGTTGTCTTAATAAGCCAAGTACCGATACAACTTCTGACCATGGCTGAAGATTGTGCCAATTTTCCCGCAGACGTTCTGCAAAACTAATATCTAAACCAGACGCTAAAGCCGCCTCTTCGACCAAGGTTTCGTAGGGACGATATGCACCGCAGCCATAAGTAAGCTTTAGATAAGCCATGCGCCACTTTCTTCCCAGCGTTTCTGAACCCGCCGTTTCATTCCATACCTGCCAGGAATCAATCAGCGCAGTTAATAGATCGAATAAAATAATTTTAGGCGGATGAGAATCCGGTCGGGCTGATGTTAACTGACTTGTTGAAGACTGATTCATGACTCGCTCCTACAGACGTACTACAGGTTTAAGTAAAAGAATAATAAACATGAAAGCGATCGGATAGCATTAACCAGTAGAACGACCTTAATTGAAATAAAACTTATAGTTCAATGCATTACCAGTGATAAATACTGTCTAAACTTGCAACGAGTATAGTAAGCAAATAATTAAGAGTAAATTAAGCATTATTAAGTATTTAATTAAGAACGGCTTAATATTTATCGACGTTGCCACGGCGGCTGCGGTGAAAACTGCTGCTTTAGCAATGACATAAAAGCATGGACTCTTTCTGGCATTCCCTTACGCCGGTGAGTGAGTGCAACAACCGGCGCTTCGGGCAGCGTCCATTCAGGTAACAGCCGTATCAAATGGCCTTGGGATAGCGCGTCTGCCACATCCCACTGGGATCTCATAATAATCCCCAAGCCTGATTTGGCCCATGAACAAACGACATCACCATCATTGCTGCTTAACGACGGTATCACTCTGATAGTTTGTTTTTTGCTTTTTTGTTCAAAGCACCAAAGCGTGGTGTCTTCGTTATTTTCTTGTAGCGCAATGGCGGGGAAATTTAATAAATCCTGAGGCGATGACGGCATACCATAGTGTTCAATAAGTGCCGGAGCTGCACAGATAAAACGTTGATTAGGTGCAATAGCATGAACAATAAGATTGGAGTTATACAGCTCTCCAATATGTAAAACCAGATCGAACCGATCCTGCTCTTCGAGTAAAGGCTGCTCGGAAAGTTTTAATAACACTTCTACCTGAGGATACAAGCGGTGGAACTGAGTAATAATTGCGGTTAAATATTTGCGACCAAAGCCAAAGGGAGCATTGATTTTTAATGTGCCAACCAGTTTACCATGTTGCTGCATCACCTCTTCCAGCAAGGCTTTATGCTGTTCCAATAAGGTCTGGCCTTTTCGACACAGTAGCTCCCCCTCATCGGTAAAGTGGAGTCGTCTGGCCGTACGGTCAATAAGGTGGATATCGAGCCTGGCTTCTAACTGCTGTAGCCTTTGTGTAACCGCTGACGGCGTCACATTGAGGAACCGGGCAGCGCCTACCAATGAACCATGCTCTTTGATCGCAAGTAAGAATTGAAGATCGAGTGTATCAATCATTATCTGGCCGATATCAGGTTTAGAATAGCTAAATGATAGAGTTAAAAATTATTAATTTAAACTTAAATATACTGCCGCTATATTGAATGAGTCACTATGGAGGTCACCATGCCAATGAAAGAAACTCAAATTACTCAAGAAACGCCCTATTTGCTGCTTGATATCAAAAAGCTGGACGCCAATATTGCACGTATGCAAACCCATTTAGCTAAACTAAACGTTCAGTTACGTCCTCATGTAAAAACCAATAAATCAGCTCAGGTTGCCAGCCGTTTCTTTGATGGTGCTGAAAAACCTATAACCGTTTCAACCCTGCATGAAGCTGATTTCTTTGCTCAGCACGGATTCACGGATATTTTGTACGGCGTAGCCATTGCCCCGAATAAGTTTGAGCATGTAAAAAAGTTAATATTGGCCGGAACAGCGCTCAAGCTGATACTCGATAATCTTCAAACGGCTAAACTACTTTTAGATTTTGCATCACTCCATCATTTGCCGGTTAACGTTTTGCTTGAAATCGACAGCGACGGCCATCGGTCAGGCTTGCCGCCTTGCGATGCGGAGATTGAAGCTATTGCTAAGCTGCTTCAAGGCAGCTTAGTCACCATTTGCGGCGTTATGACGCACGCCGGTAACTCTTATAACAGTAAGTCAATTGCCGAAATAGAACAGTACGCCAACCAAGAACGGGATGCAGTGGTTTCCAGTGCCGATATGCTCAGATCCTTAGGTGTTAATGTGAGCATTGTTAGCGTGGGTTCTACCCCTACTGCACTTTTTAGTCAGGATTTAACCGGCGTTACCGAAGTCAGGGCCGGGGTTTTTGCCTTTTTTGATCTTGTCATGGCCGGGCTTGGCGTATGTGAGTTAAATGATATAGCGCTTTCGGTTGTGACTACGGTGATCGGACACCAAAAAGACAAAGGGTGGATTATCACGGATGCCGGCTGGATGGCATTGTCACGAGATCGCGGAACGGCTAATCAAAAAGTCGATCAGGGCTATGGCATCGTGTGTGACTTACAGGGGAACCCTATCGGCGATCTGATTGTTACTGCGGCCAATCAGGAACATGGCATTATCAGTTCCAGAAGCCAAGGCCATGTCGAACATTTTCCCGTAGGGACTCAGCTGCGCATTCTGCCAAATCATGCCTGTTCTACCGCAGCCCAGTACGGCGGATATCACCTTCTCAATTTAGAGAATGATGCTACCCCATATTGGGAAAGAATTAATGGATGGGCATAGATAACGATAGGTAAAAAACGTCGCCCGACAATACTCACCTTGGTACTGTCGGGCATTTTTTATGACTGCCTAATCTTTGCAGGCTAAATAGGCGGTGAGTTTATTCGCAAAGGTATCACCCGTTGGCCAATCATCAACCTGATTAACCCGCCTAAGACCGGCTTGGCGTAACAGATTACCGTACTGTTGGTCGGTATAGGCCTGCATCGTTGCGCCATACTCCGTCAGGTTTGTAGACTCTAAATCGACGATAAGGTAGCGCGTGACGGCTGCCGACTCGGCTTGATACCAAAAGTTTTCTTGCAGACATACATGAGGCCGGATCGAAAACAGGCCTGATTCAGCTCTGTCCCAACTTGTACCGGCTAATCCTTGGCGCTGCACTTCATCATATTGATGAACTTCCACAATAAACTGCCCCGCCGGATTTAACCAATGATGTACATTACGCAGCACTGACACCATTTCTTCCCGCCTAAACACATTAAATTCGCCAAAGGTCATCATAATGAGATCGAAACGTTCAGCGGTATCGAACGTGCGAAGATCTTGCAGATGGTAGTGAATATCAAGCCGGTGTTCAGTTGCCTGACGCTCGGCATAAGCGATAGACGCCGGCGAAAAGTCAACGCCGACACATTTGAAACCCTGCTCAGCCAAGCGTTGAGTATACAGGCCCGGGCCGCAGCCTAAGTCTAATACTCTGCCACCGACAGGGATTTTTGGCACAATCCAGTTCAGCTGTTGCTCAATAATCGTAGCCCTGCGGCTAGCCCAGTCGTGATCTTGTGAAAGATGTGAGCTGAGCATTCTTTGGCTGAATTCAACCTCATTCCACGGTATTTTATCGCCACTTTCCCAAGGAAGCGGACGCTGTGTTAACTGCATGAGTTGAGATAAGTTCATGATATTTCCCATCAGGCTAAATAATATTTATTCCATAGGCACAGTAAACCTGAGTTAGATAACTCATGCCTAAAAGTCGGCGCGCTTTTAATGGGTAAGGAACGTTTGGCTAAAAGGAATAAGCCAGCAAGCGGCTATGAATATGCCACTCTAAAGAGAAGTGTCTTGATAAGATCCTACTCAGTCGTCACTACGCCAGCGCGATGGTGGCGATTGGGTACATGGCATGTCCTCTAATTGTTGGATGAATTGTTGAATGGTCGTATCATTTTATTATTACTACTTGATCCCGAAATATCAACCGACTGGTTTAAAATATGCCGCGCGGTTAACATTTCAAAGATGAATAAAGACAGCATCAGCAGTGATTAAAGATTACCAGCCACCGCCCCCTCCGCCGCCGGAACCCCCACCGGATGATCCCCTACCGGAAGAGCCTGAACCACTACTGCTTGAGCCGGATCTCGAGCTTGAGCCAGATGATCCGTTGCTGGTTCTGGTTCTCACTGATGATGAGCGACAGGACTCACTAAAACGGTTTACATTATCCCAGTCACCGCTGACAAAAGCGTCAGATACCGCCCCGGTAGTTTCCAGATATTGGGCAAAGGTATTTGCCCAGGTTTTACCTACGCCTAAGGCCAGAGCATATGGCAGCATCTTTTCAAAGTGAGAAACGATCTGCTCTGGTGGGTAAAGCGCCTGATAGCGATACCGTTCAGCCGTACCCAAGTACATCTTCAGCCCTTTTGCTAAGGCTAAATCATTCAACCCTAGCTGGGTATGACGCGGCGCTATTTTTCTTAAAATCAGCGCCAGTAAAATGGCGCTGATTAATGCCCCGGCATATCCTGCGGGCATTTCCGTTAACGGAATCGCCATAAAGATACGTATGCCGACATACAATGACAACGAGCCGATAGTTAAGGCGAAAAAGGGAGCTATCCATCCTTTAATTTTGCTAAACCGGCTTGGGTCAAATAGCTGTTTTATAAATAAAAACAGTAATGAGCCGCCAAGTAGCAGCAGCAGCGCCGTAGGAATGGTGACTAATGCAGTAAGCAGGCTGAATGCGTTAGCGCATATTATCGGTATCAGGAGTATCAGCAAGCCAATATAAAACCTGATGCCATATATATTGAGAAATAGCTTTTTCCGCTCTCCCTCATACTTTTTAGACAATGTTTCGTATGCCTTTTGCAGGGTTTTATGATAAGAATGACTCAGGTCGATCGGGCCAGAGATACTTGAGAAGAGATTGTTTAATAGCTGTTTTTCATCAATATTTAGCGGACTGTTATTACCCTTGGGCCTGCGGGCTAGCCATTGCTTGTTGACTGAACGTTGCTTGAGCGGTTTTTGCTTATTAGACGGCTTATTTGTTTGTGTGATATCGAGATAACGTTTAGCAACCAGATTCAAAATATCGCTGCTAAAGCCAAATACATCGTATTTACCGTGATTGATATAACGGATATACCCGGGCGTAATTCCCTCGGGTACTGAATACAAAGGAATAACCGCAGGCATTTTCAATTTGGCGGCCAGAACATACCTGCACCACCAAAATAAGTAAAATAGAGCGATAACCAATACCGGCATCCACAATATTTTAGTTTCTGATGAAGGAAGTAGTAAATGGAGCAACGGATAGGTTGATTGTGGTGCCGGCGCCAGGCTCAATATAGAACGGGGCCAAGTATAAGCAACCGTTAGCCCTTCGCCTGTGCGTAGCGGTTGAAGGGTTTCGACGCTGCCATCAGCAAGGATTTTGGCGTTATGCCCTTTTTCGCCAACGGTGCCGGTATACACGTCGATCGATTGCAGTCGGCTGTCTTTACCGTTGTTATCAAGAAATTCTGATGAATCAGGAAGCTGTAGGCTAAAGCGCGCTTTATCAATGTCGTATGCCCAGCCGTTGCCGGTAACGTTCCAGTACAGCTCATCCCAGTCAGGGAAACGGCTGAAATGGTTGTCGATCTCATATTGGATCACATAGTTATGCAGACCCGGAGATAAAAATTGATTAGCGCTCCCGATGCGAATGGTGAGAATGTCACCGTCTTTGATCAAACTGTACGGTTCCGGTTTGCCGTCGCGCCACACCTGATTAATTTGGTAATTAACGCTAAAGAATTTACCGTCTTGCCGCTTCCAGGTTAACGGTAGCGTACGAAAAATTCCGCGTTCGATCCGATCTCCGGTTGACCGGAGCTGAATATGCTCGTTAATCGTCATAACGCCTTCAGGAGCAAAACCAGCCTGCGCATCAAACAAGATAATATGTTCGTATTGGTGATGGTCGGTATCTGAAATTAAGCCATCATCTTTCGCGTTATATTCGCTAGAGATAAACTCGGGTGATGCCACATTCTCACTGATTGCTATATCAGAAGATACCGCCTGAGCACTGCCGAAAATGAGTGCCAGCAGCAGGAAACTGTAGCGTATTACGCCTGATAAGCTAACCATGCCATTATTCCATCCGTGGTAATTGTGCTTCTTCAGGGCTCTCGAGCTCAAAAAATGAATCGGCTTTAAAATTAAACAGTTTTGCTATTAACAGGCTAGGAAACGATTCCACTAGGATATTTAAATTTCGCACCGTTCCGTTGAAATAGCGACGTGCCATCTGGATCTGTTCTTCAATTTCAGCCAGGGATTGTTGTAAAGAAAGGAAGTTTTCGTTGGCTTTTAACTCAGGATAAGCTTCAGCCAATGCAAAAACGCGGCCTAAAATACCGGAGTACTGTTGTTCATTTTGTGCAACCTGACGGGTATCCCCCACCAGATTAGTGCGCTGGCCGGCGATGGCTTCCAGCAATTCCTTTTCATGCTGAGCATAGCGTTTAACCAAGCTGAGTAAGTTAGGCACCAGATCGTGACGACGTTTTAGCTGTACCGCAATACCGCTCCATGCCTCATCTTTAAAACGGCGCAGAGAGATAAAACGGTTATAGGTCAAAATCGCCCATATGATGACAATGGCAGCAATAGCCAAACCAATATAAAGTTCCATTCTAATATCTCATCCGGTTAGCTAATAAAGGAATTATCCTAAGATTTGTACGGATATTACCCTACTCAAGCCTGTCAGGTAAATATTGGGGCTAATCAGAAACCAATATGGCGTTGAAGGTTTAATTAACCTCAGGCTAGAATGGCATTAAGGGCATGATGCACAACAGCGGGCGTTAAGGAATCAGATATGCGCATCCAATATCAAAGTGATTTACATCTCGAGTTTTGTCAAAACAATATCAGCTATAGCCTGCCTGAGGTTGATGCGGACGTTATTGTGTTAGCCGGTGATATTGGTATGACTAAGCCCAAATATTTTGATTGGGTACTGCGCCAAACCCATGATATTCCAACGGTGATGGTATTGGGAAATCATGAAAGCTATGGTACCTCGATTCAACGGGCACTGCGTAAATGGAAAGAGGCAACGGCCGGAAGTCACGTTCATATTCTGGATAATTCCCAACCTGTTATTATTGATGACGTGCGCTTTCTTGGCGGTACTTTATGGACGGATTTCAGCCTGTTCGGGGCCGAAACCCGCGAGTTGGCAATGCGGACAGTGAGCGATCGCATGAATGACTATAAGAAGATTCGTTATGAGAAAAATGGTGCCTACCGCTCTTTTACGCCAGAAAATGCTCGTCAACTTCACTACTTAACACGAAGTTTTATTGAAAGAGAATTGGCGACCGAACATCGGTATGGGCCAACCGTTGTCGTGACCCACCACGCACCCTGCCTTGGTTCTGTGCCTCTATCCGCTCAAAATGATCTTCTTGCAACGGCCTATGCCAGCGATCTCAGTGAGTTGATTGTTGAATATCAGCCACAGCTTTGGATTCATGGTCATATACACAATAATACCGACCTGCGCATCGGGCAGACTAAGGTCTTATCTAATCCGCGCGGTTATCAAGGTTCAGAAATAAATCCGCAGTTCGATCCTAATGCGGTAGTCATCGTTTAATGTATCTGGCGGAGTGAAATCAGTATCAGGATCAAACCATGATAATTATCTGCACGTCTGAATTTTATCCCATGAAATAAACGCCCAGCCACGCAGCGGAGAAATCAACGGCTCAGGGCCATCCTTGCCTTTCTGGTAGTAGGCATACAGAGCATTTTGTTCCGACTCGGTTAATTCACCTAATGACCAGCCAATGGATTTTTCAAACTCTTCATAGCTGTCAACACGAGACTGGCAGTTACGGCTGTAGATATAGTCCAGCCGCGGGTTAATTCCCATCTGACATAAAATATTCAACGGATAGATATAGTTAGGTAAACCCGTACTTTCCCGACCTAGTGCGCGCAAAATGCGGATATCCATAAAATGAGGATCAATAGTATGGGTGGTATAAACCCTTAACCGGGCTTTATCATTCAATTTTTTAAGGGCTGATGCCATATCTGCAACCAGCGTTGAGCGGGACGCTACCACAATGTCGCATTCAGGAATGCTATCCCAACTGTCATCCCATGCCCGTTGAAACAGAGTAACGTTATCCTGTTTCATCACTTTAGCTCTGCGTTGGGCAACTGCTAACATACCTGCGCTGTAATCCAGGCCATAAACGTGTCTCAGCCGATCGGCAACCTGTAGACAGATGGTTCCCGGGCCGCATCCTATATCCAGTAGCGTTTCAGCACCGGTCAGATCCATCATGGACAGAAACTTCTTTAGATATTCATCCTCAGGATTAGCACCGCTTTCTGCCATTTTTTCCGCTTTGGCATCCCAACTGCTGGCAGGTTTAGTCACCCGCCCGGCTTTAGCCATATGGTTTTTATACAGGGTAGCAAAATCAATATCGTTAATAATCATGGTGTCAGCCTTATTTTTTCTAATTTATAAAAATTAGCAGCTTGGTCTGCATTTGAACACGCCTTTCCTTTTCTAGGACAATTTGTATAACTAAATTTCGCTATACTTTTATATATACAACGATTTGGATAATTTATCATGAATAGATTGAATGTATAACCACTAAAGTATCAGGCCATGAAAACTCATGGCCTGAATGGTAATGACAGGTAAGGCTACTCGCGAAGTGATACAGCGCAAAGGATAAAGCGCCCTGTTTATTGTAGGGTTCAACTAAATATCAGTTAAAAATAATTCAAAGAACTATTTTCTATAATAAAGCGGAGTGATATTGGGGTAATTAATTTTATATCCCTTTCCTTTCATATTAATAATGAAATCTTGCGGCATTCCAATTAATGATAGCTTTTCTTTTAACTCGGTCACAACTTGCCACAAACGTTGATTCGACGAACTTAAGTTATTTTCATCCCAAACCTCACGCAGTATCTCCTCTTTAGTCACAACCTCTTCATTGGCATGAGTAAGAAGAAATATTAGTAAATTCATGACCGTATCTTTAAGAACGATAGCGCTAAAATTTAGAATTTTATGTGAGTTTTCAGAGGATACTCTGATAAGCCTGTTGTTATCGATATCAACCTGTACATCAGCACCGATTAAAAAACCATGTAGTTTCATCTATATAACATCCTACCAGTCATTGTCCGTAATTGAGGTTATATAATTACTATCGCTGGAGTTATTTAATGTGTTGCCATGATTATAATTAACAAAGATATGTTTTCAATATCCCAATAAAATCATTTAATGAGATAAAATACGGGTAAATACCATGTAATGTATCACACCTAGCCGATATGTTGATATATAAAATCAAATAATTGAAAATATTAGCAGTAAGTGTGGCATTCTATACCATCACTTTCAATAACGATAAAAAACCAAAAAAAGAGAGTTAGTCAGATAGTTTCACTGCGTTGCTGTTAATATAAACGATTACATATTTTCAGCATATAAAATAGCCTTAAATTTCATATCCAATGCGTAACTAACTATTTTTATTGTAGTTGATTATTTTTCGATACATTGATGGTGTAATCGAAAACTCTTTTCTAAATGCCCGCCAAAAACTTTGTTGCGAATCAAACTGATATTTATAGGCAATATCAATGATGTTGAAGCGACTGTGCCTAAGTTCCCACGCCGCTTTGTATAACCGTTGTTTTCTGATGTAAAGCGCCAATGATTGGCCAGTTACATGTTTAAAAATTCGTTGAAAATGCCAGCGAGAATAGCCTGATTTGCTCGCAATCATACTAATATTAATTGGCAATTCTAAATTTTCATTAATCCAACCAACCAGATTACTAACGATCTCGGTATGGATAGTGATAATGCTTTCATCGTCAACATTGGCATATTTATCTCTTTCAGTTATAGCGTGCTCACAGATCATCAGCATTACCTATAAATAACGATCAATAACAGAATGACGTAACTTTAAAATGCCACAAATTTGAATCTTGGTTTTGCCTTTAGACAGTAAGTTCTGTACTTGCTTAGCCATATTTTCCTCATAGGCTGGATAAATATACTTCGCCTGAAAGGTTTTATTACAATGACCACAACGATAGCGCTGTATGCCTGAGCGAGCTAAACCATATTTTTTAACATTATTGGAGCTGTCGCAATGAGTGCAAATTGGGATGTTATTAAGCATTTTATTCTTCCTGAAACTAATTTAAGCAATAGCTATCACTAATTAATGATGCTATTCATTTCGGTTAATATTTATTAAATACACTTCCGACTTAGTTTGACTCTTTATAATAAAGCGGTGTTATATAGGAATGATTTACTTTATATCCCTTCCCTCTCTGATTTACAATAAAATCCGGAGAGATTCCTATTAATGAAAGTTTCTCTTTTAGCTCATTGACAACTTGCCATAAACGTTGATTCGATGAGCTTAAATTATTATCATCCCAGACGTTTTTAAGTATTTCTTCTTTACTCACTACGTCATCACGGGCATTAGTAAGAATATAAATCAGCAACTTCATTACAATGTCTTTAAGAACGACAGCGCTAAAGTTTAATATTTTATCTGAATTACCAGAAGATACTCTAATTAACCGTTTGTTGTTAATATCGACTTGAATATCTGAGCCAATTAGAAAGCCGTGTAGTTTATTATCCATATATCCGCCATACGACATCCGTGATTAAGGTTTGAATTTGTAATTTCACAAACCAAAATGTGTTGCATTAATTATAATAAACATAAATATGTTTTCAATAGATCAATAAAACAAGTTAGGTGGTGATACAAACCATTAATACCAGATGATATCTTAATTAAAATGAATTTATTGACACATAAGAGTAGTTAATCTAATTAATCAGCAGTAAAGTCTGATTATCACAGCACACATCTCAATGAGCACAATATTCTAGAATTTAAATTTATCCAGATTATTCAGCTACCTTATAAGTATTGCCAAGCTTAATACTATCACTCACGGCATACCTGCTGAATGACGATAAGATTAAGTAAATATCACTATTTTGTGTTAGTCAATTTTCACTTATTCACTATTAAATAAGATAAACAGGATGTTTTTATCAATAAATTTTTTTACAATAAATAAACTCATCGAGCAGTTGATTGATTTTATAGGGTTTATCAGCTATATTTAAAATCTAAACATAGTTGGCTCACCGATATATTAAATTTCTTAATAAGAAAAAATTATTAGCATTTATCATCTTAACTTGGTGTTAACCTGCAGCTTAAGATAAACTTTAACCAAAGATAGTACTAACTTTCAGCATTAACACTTTAACACTTTAAGACACTAGACAATGAATAAAAGCTATCTTATTAACAATGTGGTTATTTTCCACTCAGAAGAGCACCGACTGGTGCCCGTTAAAGGGCATAACGGTATTGAGGCCTCATTGAACATCCCCGCCAGCCGCTGTTTACTGTTGCTTATTGAGCGAGAAAACACCATCGTCAGTAAAGAGGACTTTTTTGATAAGGCTTGGGAGCAGCGTGGAACCTACGTTACTGCTAATACCTTTTACCAAAATATCTCTTTACTGCGTAAAGCACTTAAAAGCGTTGGCTTACCAGAAGAAATCATTAAAACCGTGCCTAAACGAGGCTTGATGTTGGACGACGACGTTGTGATAACGCCGTTTATTCAAGAAGTTGGTCCGAAAAATTCAGTTATTATTGAACAACCGCGCGAAACTGAGCAAGTCAGCACCCTTTCTACTCTTTTATCCACGTCAGCAAGTGAAGAGTTAGCGCCAACGGATAGAAAATCCGGCCATAACCCTAACTACCAGCGCGGGGTTATCATTAGTACAGTGGTGTTTTTTGCTATTGCATTAACCTTTACGCTGCTGATTAAAGAACCGAAAAAATTCCTTGATAGCTATAAGAAAAGTGACGACGTCAATGGTTGTAGCCTTTATATACCAGACAAAGAGCGTGATGTGGCAAAATACGTTAATTTTATAAAAAACAATAAGATAGACTGTGATAATAATAATGGTGTCTTGTTTATGAGCATTGATAAGACCTCCGGGTACACCTCTATTATCCGGTGTGATAGTGCTAAAATTACTCAAGATAGCCAGTGTGACTCAAAGTTTTACTCCGGAGGTAAAAATGAAAAGTAATATAGCTAAACTGTATATATTAACTCTGGTCATTTTCGCCCTCGCTATCGCCGGTTACTACAACTACGTTAAGCACAAAGAGGATGATTTCTCCTGTGAGTGCCGTTTCTATATCCAAAACGAAAATAACTTGCTGGAAATGGATGTTCAATATCGCTTTAATTCGGGTAAAGGTAATGTAGAAAGCTCAGGCTATTTTACTCCCAATGGTGGTGAGCCAAAGCCGATAAAAATAAATGTTAAATTTAGCTACCATAAAGAAGGTAATGATTACTTATTAACCTCCGATACCACCCATCCAAATTATAATGATATATTAATGCTCAAAAATGCGTTGCCTGATTTTTTCTTGACCAGAAATAGAGGGTTAAACGTTCATATATATCCGCAAGGTCAGGCTGGTTTTGTTTTCTCTGGTGATAAAGTCCCCTACTTTCTTTGTTTAAAAAACTAGTGCGTCCCAGGCACTCGTTTTTAGCAGGTAATCTTCATAAAACTGAATAAACAGATCTAACCGAATATAAATCATATTCAGTTAGATATCGTTTTCTAATATTCCTCCGTTGAAATCAGCTGATTAATCGATATTGTATGGGGGTGGTTTTATTGCCTAGCCATCATCTAATGCTATGTAGTGCAAGGCGGTGGTGAAGTCCTGTCCACCCATTTTAGTGGTGCAGATAGCCTAGGGTTAGGCACGACGTTTGGCTATGGCACTACGTCAACCCATATCGACGTAGTAAAGAGTTCTTATTCATCAAAAGCATAAGTTGATAGCTATAGTGCGGGTCTGTATGCGACTTGGTATCAAAATGCCAAAACGCATCATGGGAAAGCGGCGATAAGTTATCCTTACGGTAAAATGAACGCTGTCAGATTGCCATTACTCCGCAGGCACAAATTATTTGGGGCTGATAACCATACTGAGTTGAACGGCACCCGCGTTCAGTCTGACGGTAGCAATAATATTCAAACTCGCTTGGGCGTTAAATTATCCAGAAATAGAATAAGCGGACTTAATATGCCTTTTTCGGTCTATACTGAAGCTAACTGGATGAATAACAGTAAGCTTATTGGGTCGACGTTGGATAGTATTAAGACTCATCAAGCGGGTAGCCAAAATTTAGCCGAGTTGAAGTTGGGTACTCAGGGACAGGTGGCTAATAATACGTTTTTGTGGACCAGCGTAGCTCAACAGCTGGGGAATTACAGCTACAGTGATACTTTGGTTAATTTAGGACTTAAATATCAATTTTAACCCTAGTTCACTTAAGAAGATTGGTTGGGTATGCTGCCCTTTTGGTAGTATACCCAGATATGAAATGCGTTTTAACACCGGCTGAAAGTGATATCATCCGGATTATTATCAAATTTTTTGTTATTTTTCGCCCTCACTTTATTGGGTCATTAAATGATTAAACCAACTGATTCGACCATTTACCCATTCATTCTGATACGTCGAGTGGCCGTATTATTGGTATTTTGTTTTTTATTTGCTATTCCTCCTGCGCTGGCACTCAGCAATCAATTCCCGACCCGAGATGAAGTCAACAGCCAGCTTGATATTCTTAACGGCAGCACGAATCTGACACCGCAAGACAAATTGGTGAAAGACGATTTAATGCACACCTTAGAATACATGGATAAAATTGGTGATATCGCACAGGAGCGAGCGGCGTTAGAAAAACAGCCGGCACAAATACAAAGCGAAATAGACGACCTTATTTCGCTAAATAACAATCAACAGCTGCTTCCTTCATCAGACCAATTACAAGCACTGTCAATAAAACAGCTAGAAAACCAGCTTAATGACGCGACTAATCGTTTACAAATCGCTCAGGAAAATCTCTTTTCCTATAATAGCCAGCTCGCATCATTACAAACATTACCGGAGCGGGCTCAAAGTGCGATTCAGTCTATCTCTCATCAACAGGTTTTATTGCAGGACCAACTGAGCGATCTTTCGTCTTCAGATACGGCCAGGCCAACTCAACGTATCATGATGGTTAATCAGCAAAATTTGTTTGATGCGCAGCGAGCTTTAGAATTCAGTCGGTTAGATATTAATACCCGACTAAATAGCCTAGTGCAAAAGCAAATCGACTATATCACCGTTTACATCAGCAAATTGCAGAGTGCTGTTTTTCAGCTTCAGGCCGAGCTAAATACCAAAAGGCTTAACTTATCAAAAAATATTATTGAAGATGAGCAACTGGCCGATGACGTTAAACAAAACCCGATAGTGAAAAAGCAACTGGAGTCTATATATCAAATTGGCCAACGCCTTAATGCGGTAACCAATGATACTAATCGTCTGGTTGAGGAAAATATTCAGGTCAGAAACTGGCTTAATAGCATTCAGGAGTCTCAACGCAACCTTAACGTACAAATCAATATGTTTCGCGGAACCCTGTTGTTATCACGCCTGCTCTATCAACAGCAGCAAAATTTTCAGACCGGTTCTCTGAGTAATGATTTAAATCTGCATATTGATAATATCCGCATTGAGAAGTTTGATATTAACCAGAAAATTAATGCGCTATTTGAGCCGGATAAATACATTGATAACTTAATTTCAGGTCAAAATCCCGATGAGTTATCTGATGATGTACGCAGCACGCTAAATAAAATTGTTGAAGTCAGACTCGAGTTATTGGGCCAACTGAATGAGCAATTAGGTAGTCAGTTGACCCAGTCAATTAAGCTACAGGTTAATCAGCAACAGTTAACGGATATTAATACCTCGATACGCCGCACTCTTGCCCAGCAGATATTTTGGGTTAGCAGTAATAAACCGATGAACCTATCTTGGTTTATGACGTTTCCGACACAGGCTAAGCAGCAACTTAGTGAGATGAAAATACAAGTATCCACTGATGAGCTGATTCAAGGGGGTAAAAATGCCAGTGGCTACCTGCTGTTAATATTGTTTGCCATTGTGGCAATATACTGGCGGATGGGCACTATCAATAAGCGCCTTGAAACGCTATCAGCAAACGTCGGGCATTTTATTCACGATGGTCAATTAAATACCCCCCACGCGATTTATCTTACGCTCATAAAAGCGCTTCCCGGTAGCCTGTTTATTTTTGCCATCGGACTGGTGTGCTTAAAATCAGAAATGAGTACCAGCCATTTTTTCTGGCGTCTGGCGTTACACCTGTCGCTGTTTTGGTTGGTGTGTTCGTTTATTTGGTACAGTTTGTCACCCAAAGGTTTTGTTGTGCATCATTTTGCCGTTCCGGTTAAATATTGCACCCAGCGTCGGCGGCAAGCGTTATTGCTGTCACTGACGATTCTACCGCTAATTTTTGGCTCAATATTGGGGGAGCAAAACCCACTTTGGCTAATGAATGATGTAATTGGCCAGGGAATCATTCTATTTATTCTACTGGCGCTGTGCGTCCAAATTTTTCCTTTGTGCCGTAGCTATCTGCAAAACGGTAACTCATTTATTATTCGTTTATCGGTGGTCTGCGTTGTAACTTTGGTGCCGGTAATATTTATTGTTCTGGTGGTATTAGGCTATTTTTATACCACCTTGCGTCTGGCCAGCCCTTGGATTGACACCCTCTATTTATTGATTGCCTGGAATTATGTGTTTTTAACCACCGTCCGTGGTTTAAGCGTCGCAGCGCAAAAGCTGGCCTACCGTAGAGCAATGGCCCGCCGTCAAGAATTAATGAAAGAAGGCAATGAGGATGACGGGCCGGTGCCGGTTGAAGAACCGCTGCTTGCCATGGAGCAGATTAATCATCAATCTTTGCGCATTATTAACATGGTTTTCTTCATGCTATTTGCGTTCTTGTTCTACTGGATTTGGTCGGACCTTATCGTTGACCTCTCCTATTTATATAGCATTACCCTTTGGAATTATGATGAAGTGGTTTCCGGTACCACCACCTTACAGTCGGTGACGCTGGGCAGTTTATTAATCTGTCTGATTATCCTCGTCGTTAGCTATATTATGATGCGTAACTTACCGGGATTATTAGAAGTCTCGGTGCTTTCCCATCTACAGTTAAGACCGGGTACCTCTTATGCTATTACCTCAGTATTAGCCTATTTGATTGCCGTTATCGGCGTGATGATTGCATTAGGGCGATTAGGTATTTCATGGGATAAGCTTCAATGGCTGGCCGCCGCCCTCTCCGTGGGACTCGGGTTTGGCTTACAAGAAATTTTGGCTAACTTCGTTTCAGGCTTAATTATATTATTTGAAAGACCAATCCGCATTGGAGATACCATCACTATTGGTACCTACTCGGGTAAAGTCAGTAAAATTCATATCAGAGCCACGCAAATTATCGATTTCGAGCATAAAGAAGTGATTATCCCCAATAAATCTTTTGTGACTGAAAGACTGATTAACTGGACCCTGTCAGATACCATAACCCGCGTGTCAATTAAGCTGGGTGTCGCCTACGGTTCTGATTTAGATAAGGTAAGAGAAGTATTATTGAAGGCGACAAAATCAAATCAATATGTATTATCCGATCCTGAGCCGCAAGTCTTGTTCCTCAACTTTGGCGACAGCACGCTCGAACATGAACTCCGTTTTTATGTTGGTGAACTGAAATATCGTACCCGTACGGTTGATGCACTAAATCGCACGATTGATACCCTATGCAGAGAGAATAATATTGATATCGCCTTTAATCAGCTTGAGGTTCATTTACATAATCCACAAAGTGGGGAGACGGTGGCTATCGATAGTTCCACCCCCAGCAATAAAGAATCATAAAGTATTTATTAACCAAACAAGTAAAGACTTTATCGAGTAAATATAGACACCTGACCGCTCATCATGTTACTTAATAGCGCATAATGGCTGTAGATATTACAGGGATTTTTTACAGAGCTAGCGGAGTTAATATGTCAGGCAATTTATTGAATATCGTAGAACAGATTATGTCGTCGGTGAGTAAGCTCGCCGACCTGCTTAATGATGATAAGGAATACGCTGAAGAAGCTATTGAACGATTTAAAGATATGCTGGAAGAGCATATTGATGAAGTGGGTGAAGACGCCTTTTGTGAAAGCTTCCACGAGGGTTTTCTTGGCTATTCGTTGGCATCCTTTATTGATGAAGCTCAGATCGGCAACAGCTTTTCCGTGGACTGGAAAGATACTGAGTCTGCATTAGATTGGCTGGGTGACGCACTGGAACTGGAAGGCATTAAGATTGATATCGATTATTCTGTCGATGACCCGGTGAACGAACTGGATGCCCGTCAGATTTTTGTGCGCAGTAATCAGCAATTGCAAAGTTTAGGCTACAGTTTATTAGGTTTTGATACCGGTGATGACAGCTATAGAGAGATCTTACTGCCGTCTGATTCTGTCGATCAGTTTATCCAAATTGCGCTGGAAATAAATGTAGAGATGGATCTTAACGATACTGAAGAAGAGTAACCGTTCGGAAAATTGATAACCCACTTATCTATCGCTATGCAGGAGCCGGAAAATTCCGGCCCCTTAAAAACTAGCCTACCAACCTACCCTTATACCAACAGCGCCACCAACGGCATAATTATCACTGATATATTCGTAAATGATTTTTGCGGGGTTGAATTAGACTGATTGGTCTAGTACATTACACACTATGAAACGACATCCTGAACACGACACTTGTGAACATCTCCTTACCACCGGAGCTCAACTTTGCCTGAGCCGCGGTTTTACCGGTATGGGATTAAGCGAACTGCTGGCGACGGCTAAAGTGCCTAAAGGCTCTTTTTATCACTACTTTCGCTCAAAAGAAGCTTTCGGTGTCGCCATGTTGGAGCGTCATTACACGCTGTATAACCAACAAATACAGCAGTATTTTAACCAGGGTGATACCACTTACCGCGAGCGGATTATTGGCTGGTATCAGCAAAGTCTGAACTATTTTTGTCAGCACGATAAGTTAGTGAATTGCCTGACGGTAAAACTGTCGGCGGAGGTTTGTGACCTTTCAGAAGATATGCGCACTGCTCTGGATAACGGTTCTGCTCAAGTTATCTCGCACCTTGCCAATGCATTGAAGAAAGGACGAGCTGAGCAAAGCCTCCATTTTTCAGGTGACCCGGATATGCAGGCTCATATGATGTATTCACTTTGGCTGGGCGCCAGCCTGCAGGCGAAGATATCCCGCCGCGCAGAGCCATTAGAATGTGCCCTTGCCCATGTAACACAACTTTTAGCGGAGCCTGTCTCCTGACAGGCTTTTTTATTTGCCAAACTACTAGACGACCGGTCTATTTGAGGTTTTACGATGTTAAAAAGTAAACTATTTACCCCACTAAAAGTGGGTGCGATTACCGTGCCTAATCGTATTTTTATGGCTCCGCTAACGCGCTTGCGCAGCATTGAACCCGGCGATATCCCGACGCCATTAATGGCAGAATATTATCGTCAACGTGCCAGCTCGGGGTTGATTATCAGTGAAGCGACTCAAGTTTCTGCGCAGGCTAAAGGCTATGCCGGTGCTCCGGGTTTACACAGCCCGGAGCAAGTTGCCGCCTGGAAAAAAATTACCGCCGGGGTTCATGCCGAACAGGGGCATATAGCCGTACAGCTATGGCATACCGGACGTATTTCCCATAACAGTCTGCAACCGGGTCAGCAGGCACCGGTCGCCCCTTCAGCTATCAGTGCGGAAACCCGCACTTCCCTGCGCGATGAGAACGGCCATGCTATTCGCGTTGATACTTCACTACCGCGAGCGCTGGAAACTGATGAAATTCCGGGAATTGTAGATGACTTCCGTCAGGCTGTAGCTAACGCCCGTGATGCCGGTTTTGATCTGGTTGAACTGCACTCAGCCCACGGCTATTTGTTACATCAGTTTCTTTCATCAAATTCAAACCATCGCACCGACCAGTACGGTGGCTGCCTTGAGAATCGCGCCCGTTTAGTGCTGGAAGTAATCGATGCTGTCAGCAAAGAGTGGAGTGCCGATCGTATTGGCATCCGTATTTCACCATTAGGTACATTCCAAGGGTTAAATAACGGCGAACATGAAGAAGCTGAGGCGCTTTATCTGATTGAAGAATTAGGCAAGCGCGGCATGGCATATCTGCATTTCTCTGAGCCAGACTGGGCCGGCGGCCAACCTTACAGCGATCAATTCAGACAAAAAGTTCGCGATCGGTTCAGTGGCGTTATCGTCGGTTCCGGAGCCTATACCATGGAGAAAGCTGAAAAGCTGGTCGATCAAGGTTATATCGATGCGGTTGCTTTTGGTCGGGCCTATATTGCCAACCCGGATTTAGTTAAGCGCCTGCAGCATAATGCCGTACTAAACGATCCTCGTCCTGAATCATTTTACGGCGGCGGAGCTGAAGGTTATATCGATTATCCGGCGTTATAGCTTTTCTTTATGGTAAGCCAATAAAACACGCATCCCGACTTTCGTCGGGATGCGTGTTTTAGCTAAACTATTTTTCAACTGAATGACGAATAATTACCAACCTACTCTTACACCAACGGCACCGCCAACGGCATAATTATCACTGATATTATTGGTCGCGCTGGTCAGGTTCAGATTGCCATATACTGCATAGCGGCCGTTTTGCCATTCGTAAGTCCCGCCTGCACCAATACCCACCCACTGTCGTTCATCCCGGGTAGAAAATTCAACGCCGGAATCTTTAATTTTAGTGCCATTGGTAAACTCGTTATACAGGTCTACATTACCGTAAACGTGGGTGCGGCTGGTTGTACCGTTTTCGGCTACCCACGCGGTTTCTTTATCCAGTGATGTTCCGATTCTGGTACGCAGATTATTACCGTCCTGCGCTGAAACTTTGCTGCCATAGGGATCGCGGAAGCTATTAAAATCAACCCGAGAATAGATCAACTGCATTTGTGGCGTTAGCGACAGCCCTTCTTCATTCAGCGCATAGCGTTTACCGCCTTCAATCGAAGAGGCATATCCCCGACCGTTATTGCCAGAGACCATGGTACGGCTGAGAGTGTCAGATTTCAGGTCGCTATCAAACCACATGGTCTGTAACTGCCCGTCAATATACACGCCATCAATGCCATACCAGGTCAGCGTAGCGCCAACACCGTAACCCGAAGTGTCGATCGAGCCGTCACCATAATAGGAGGTGATATCAGCGTTTGCCTTGCCATAGATAAAGTTGACGCCGCCGGTTAACAAAGAACCGTTAGCATATTGATAAATAGGAATGTCTATTCCGGTTTGTAACTTCCACAGATCAATATCACGCTGTGAGCCACTGGTTGATCTGGCCGGATCCGATGATTGATGGCTACCTTCAATACGCCCCCATGCCCATTGCTCATTGTTGGTCGCACTTTCTGCCAATGTACCCTGCGACCAGTAGCGGTTGCCGATACGCTGCTGTAATGTCGGCAGCGTATTCAGTGCGGCTAACACCTGTGGATATTGCTCATATAAAGGTACGCCCGGCTGATAACGAGATTCGCCACCGGCTTCCGGACTCGGCTCTAAAGGCCGGAGTTCTGAAGACAGATACCAATCTCTATCCGGGCTTGCCGCATCGCCATTGGCTTGTAAGGTATAAGCATAGGCTCCGCCAATCACCGCTTGCTTACCATCTTTAGTGACATAATCACCATCAAGCAGAAATGTGCTGTCTGAAGACAGTCCGCTAACATTGATAATGTTGATTCCGTTAGTGGTTAGATCACCGTCTCCACCGGCATTATTTACTTTGACTGAGGTCGTACCTAAAGAGTCACCGTTAATCACCAAACGGTCAGTGGCTGAGTTATCGTCACCGAGCACGGTATCAATCATCAGATATGCACCGCTGTTGCCAGTGTAGTTGCCGGTCACGGTCAGCCTATCGCCGGCAAAATTACCATTGCCACCGACATATTGATTAGCCAGCCGAATTTCACCGCTGCTGGTCAGATTGCCACTGAGTGTCGATGTGCCAATCGATGATAACGCGCCACCGTTAGCCACCGTTAATGCGGTGTCAGCCGCCAGGCCCAAAGTAGCACTATCCAGTGCCAGCACGCCCTTTTCTACATTTGCTGATGAAAATAAATTCACCGCACCGTTAGCGGTGTTAGTTCCGACCAGAGTCCAGACGCCATTGCCGGTTTTAGCTAATGTGCCGAATCCGGTAATACGATTCGGGTCACCATTGAAAATAGCTTCTTCACGGTTATCAATCCGACTAAGATCAAACGTGGCATTCTCTGCCCCGCCAAGGACTAAGTGACCATTGGGTAAATCCAGTGAGCCGCTAGGCAAATCAAAGTAGTCGCTATTCATCACTAGCGCTTGAGTGATGCCTTCAAGCACATAGCCAGACTGCAACTCCAACGTCGCTGATCTTTGAGCACCATCAAGAGTATAAATCCCGACGGCCGTGTCATTGCCGCCACGTACAAGGCCGGCAACGGTAATATAGGTATCTGAGCTATTAGACTCGGTATAAATACCATATCCGTCTTGTGATACGATTTCGCCCCGAGTGGTCACATTAACCACGGATTTACCGTTGTCAGTACCAGAAACGAGATTGGAGATGTAAATAGCATCATAAACACTGGTGACGCTATTAATATCGAAATTCGCCACAGCATTGCCATCATCCACATAAGAATTAAGCACAATGCCGCTACTGGTGGATTTGATCTGACCAGAGACGGTGAGATCCGTTGTTGATGTACCGATATTCGTGGAGCCGATTATATATAAGCCATCTGCATTTGAAGTCAGGTTATTGAGATTGATGACATTCGCCACATTGCCTTGATCGGACGATGATTGGATCGTTACAGCGCCGGCCGAACCCGAAACGATATCTCCGGTGACGGAAATGGTAGAGATAACGTCACCGGTCGCGAAGTTGCTCAAATACAGCCCCTGATAGCCGGAAGTAATATTATTGGCCTTAATATCGCTATACGATGCCCCATCCGATACGCTACTCATCATATAAATGCCATAGCCAAACTCAGACGTAATCGTTCCTGAAACGTCCAGATTAGACGTTACATCGCCTTGTGTGGCATTGGCGCTTATATAGAGCCCATCATAGAAGCTCGACACATTATTAAGCTTAATAGTCGAACCGACATCTCCCTCTGATGCATAAGTACTTAGCCTCAGCGCGTGCCCGGAGGTGGCTGAAATATCGCCGGTTAAAGCGATGTCGGTTTGCGAGGAACCATACTGGCTATAGTTGGTAATATTCAGGCCTAAATACTGCCCTGATACATTATTAGCCCGAATGGTCAGATCAGAGAGACCGTTGTAGGAATTGTTATAAAAACTCGCCGCCTGACCGTTAGTTGAGGTGATATCCCCATCAATATCAATATGGGTGATCGCCGCTCCGTCATGACCCGAGTTGCTGATATATATAACATCAGATAAAGCGATAAGGTTTTTGGCGCTAAAATTGAGAATACCGCTGCCGTTACTGCTGGCATTATTAATATACCCCCCAACTCCACTAACATTGAGGTCTCCCTGCAGGTTAATGTCTTGCCTTGCCGTGCCATTTGCTGAATGAACAACGGTATTGATGCCGTTATCGCCGGAAATTCCCTGAGTATTAATATTAACGCTAGCGTTTTTTTCACCAGAAGAACGAACGTCTATGGCGAAGTTATCATAACCGCCTTCGGATAGGCTGCCGGAAAGATCGATAGCAACCGTTGAGTCATTTTGACTACTATTTTCAATAAATAGGCCATTAGGTATATTTGCGTTGGTTTGAACATGGGTTAACGACGACTCACCTGCGGTAGTGGTATTGTTAATTTGCAACGAATATCCACCTTGGGTATCAAGCGTAGAACCATTAACATCGGTGTATTTAACCGTACCTGAACCCATGATATTTAGCGCCGCATCGCTGTTCCCTGGCTCTGATACACTAAAACCCGGTGCAGTATTAATATCGATATCGGTGCCCGTAATCGTAATTCCAGCGCTATTCGCATTTTCACAGAGATAAGTACCGGTACCTGAACTGGTACAAGCAGCCATTACAGACTGCGGCATGGCGATAACTGAAAGTGCGAAAACTGCGATTAATGCTGTATCTTGGCGAAGTGGAATAAAGCGTGTGTTTGTTAATGGTTTCATTTTTTCATCTCGTTGCTACCTGCATCATGAATCAGAGAGCTTTCGCTTTTTGCTATGCTTACTGATATATCGTCCGTCTTTATTGATAAACGCCATGAGAATGAATAGATAAAGCTTAGGTATACAAGCTAGCTTTACCCTCTAAAAACTATTGATATCTAATAGTTACCCTTAGTGTTATTAACGAAGTGACGATGGTAATTAACAATCAACACTTAGTCATATTTAAGCCATTAATAATTAGCGGGTGATTATATACAATAAATTATAGATAAAAACTCATTTAAAAGTGAATCTCTCCAAGTTAACATATATAGCATAAATTATAATCATAAATATCATATAGATAAGTTGTTTTTAGCACTAATGATTTTCATAAAGATAAACACGACAATTAAACAGTTAATGAGCACCCTAATAGTCACCATTGAGGGTATTATTGTCATTGTTTTAAACCCACTACTTATCAACTAAATAGGTATGCTAGTAAGCTGGCTGGAAAAATATATACTTTAATAACAGTAAGATAACATCAGGCTGGCGATAAATATCACTCACTAGACACCAATTATATGGTTAAATTTAATAATAATTTAACAGATGACTTAACTTAATAATAAAAACGTGGTTTGATTTGTTTTTTAATCAGACAGGTATAAGGAGCGATAATGGTTAAAATAGAGCGACAAGCCAAAAAATATAATGACAAGAGTACAAAATAGTTTCGGAAATGCGCCATAAAGATGAATGACGTTTGTATTAATGCTAAACGAGCTGCTTATCAATACTCCCCCCCGCGATTGAGTTAATCTTTGATAATTTAGACACCCAAAGCATTACCATTAATAAAGGTCAAAAATAAGCTTACCGCTGATGACGATAGAGATGAAGATAATCATTGGTCTGATGATCTTTTTTCCTTTTGTAATCACCAAATTTGCCCCTAAACGTGCACCAATAGCTTGTCCGACAAACATCACAAGCCCCAGTGACCAAATCATTTTCCCGCCAAACATAAAAAATAGTATTGAGGCAATATTGGAGGCCAGATTGATAAAGTTTGAATGGATCTGTGCTTTATCAATGCTAAAACCCCAAAGCAATATATAGCTCAAGGTATAAAACGATCCGGCTCCCGGTCCGAGAAATCCATCGTAAAAACCTACGCAACCTCCGCCAATAACAGAAAACCAGAATACCGAAATTCGACGCTCAGTCTTAGGTTCAGTTACATTGGGAGAAAGGATGAAATAACATGCAACGATGATAATCAACACCGGTAATAACTTTTTCAACAATACCGGATCAATAAACTGAATTAATGTGGTACCAAGCGCGGCACCGACAAAGGCCGCAAGAAAAACGAATTTATGCTCAGCGACATCAATATGACCCTTTCTTAGAAAATAGATCACCGAGGTTAATGAACTTCCCAAAGCCTGTATCTTATTGGTTGCTAACGCATAAGACGGCGGTAATCCGGTCAGTAATAATGCCCCTATCGAAAGAAATCCACCGCCACCGGACACGACATTGATAAAGCCTGAAACAATAGCCACGAAAAACATGATGATATATAAATTGAGACTCAGGAATGAAATATCCATACTTTATGCCTTAATATCAGAAAGTTAAATTTCCTCTTATGGCAATGTAGAGTAAAAATTAAGCAACGGAAATGGACAAATCAGAATGTAGTTGTGATAGAGGATCAAGTATTCAACATTGCTATGATTGAAACCACGGGAAAGGAAGTGCCGACATAAGGATAGCGCCATAACTCATAACCACAGCGTATGTTATGAATAGGATAAGAATGAACCGGTTAACGGTTAATGCGTTACGCAGCGAAAAGTAATCTCGATACTCAAAGGATAATCATGGTTAGCCAAAAATCATTGCTCCCCACCGCACCAACAGCAGCGCACCGCAGATACAGAGCAGCACCAAAACCATCTTCCAGTGCTTATTAATCCTTAATTTGGCCATATATCACCCCGCAAAATTACAACACCTTGTTTGAGAATACGTTATCTGACCAAAAGGTGGAATTAATAGTTGGTTTAAAATATTTGCTGTCTCTGTGGTAACGGTAGAGATTCAGCGTGTCCGATTACCCGAAACACATGTGGGAAACCCGAACGAATAGATCTTTCTACCCGATCGACCTCAGTATGAACTTGGTCAACGCACATATCCGGCGGTAAGTAATAGTCAAAATAGACAATGACGCCCTGACTGGTCTCACGCACCCGCACGTGACTAATTTTGTTATCGCCACGATCTGCGGTACAGGCGTAAAGCGCTTGTTCAAATTCCTGCTTGAGGTTATCGGGTACGTCTTGTCCTTCTAACCAGTTGGCAATAATAGGTTCAATATGGGTGTCAATTTCAACGTGCTGCCCCAGTTCGGCACGGATCGCCGTTTCCAGATTATCAACAATGCCCTGTGACTGTTTTAAGCTTAAAGCGGCATCCAGTTCCAAATCAAAGCTGATCGTTAGCTGGTTCGGTAGCTGCAAGATCGTTAAGCGATGAATCGCCTGGTCGAGATTGGCTGCGATAATGCGTACCCGAGTTGCTATGGTTTCGCTACTTTCCGAGCGAGGTATGGCTATCAGGGTTATTTCGGTATTATTTAAATGCTGCTGTAAGGTTTGGGTAATTTGATTCTTTAATTCGCTCACCCGCTCCAGAGGTAAGCTACGGCTCACTGCCAGCGTTAGCTCAATAAACAACACCGGCCCCGCATTGCGCACTCGGGTTCTTTCAATGGCGATCACTTCCGGGAAGTTGTCCAGCAATGAAGCTATCTTAGATTCAGTTCCTGCCGGTGCGGTATCAACCAATGAGTCAAATGAACGTTTACCCAGCGTCGCTGCGGCACTCAAAATAAAGCAGGCCACGACGATGGCGGCAATGGCATCGGCTTTAACAAAGCCAAATGTCACAAAAACAATACCAATTAACACTACGCCGGACGCCAGCATGTCGGAGAAAAAGTGCAAAGCATCGGCTTCCAGGGCCGGGCTTCCTGTCTTTTTAGCCACCCGCCGTAGCGCTTTTACCCGGAAAAAGTCGACCACAATAGAAATAACAAGTACTGCGATCACCAAAGGAGCGGCAATAATTTCGTGAGGTTCACCCATCAGGCGTTTAATGGCTTCATAGGCGATCCACCCTGCCGCACCGAATAACAGTGCGACTTCAAACAGGGCCGCCATACTTTCCATTTTTCCATGACCATAGTGATGATTGTCATCAGCAGGTTTATCACTGATGCGAACCGCCCACCAGGTAACCGCCGTGGCAATAAAATCAGAGCAAGAATGGATACCCTCAGAGATCAAACCGATACTGCCGGTGAATATGCCGATGGTGAACTTACCAATAGCCAACAAGCCACTGGCCAACATAGAAACTAAAGCAACGTGCTGCTTTTCATTTTTCATCAAACACTCACTCTGGGGATTTATCATCAACAACTTTCAGCGGCCTATGACAGTAGCATAGACCAAGGTGTTTTAGGCGGCAATGGCACGTAAAGTGATAAAGTTTTTTATATAAAGTGGGTTGGTTTTCCCTTATCTTAAGTCCTGAGCTACTTTTAGGGATTGAAATAATGAAGAATAAATTTCTATTATTTTTAGGGTTGCTAATCTCAGGTTCAGCGATCTGCGCTACAGAAAATGAATCAGAGATGTCGATGTCGGAAAAGCTTGTGGCTAACTACAAAATATATTCAGTTGCTCAGTGTATTACCCATAACTATGCCAGCATGGGCGTTGATTTCAGTAAGCTTAAGCTAAAAGATTACACCATGGGATTTATTGATCTGGAGGATGGGTTGGCGTTTAATGCGAAACCAGATAATGCTTTGAATGCTTTTATCAACAGCAAAACCGGCCATTTTTATCAGCCTAAACAGCCTGAGGGCGATTTGGCTGCCGCAAATCTGGTGATATACCAATGTGTAGAATTTTCTCAATCAAAAGAATTAGATATTTTTTTGACTGATTTAATCCTTAAAAAAACTCAGATCATGGAAACCACCGCTAACCCGTGATTTCAATTATCGACTAAGCTCAGCAATCGCCAACTCGGCCACCTGCATCGGGATCGGATTGTCACTATTGCTTTCCTGAAACCAGCTTGTTGATAGTCCGCACCATGCCATTATCCATAGAAGTAGACGTTGCCGTTCTAGATTGGCTACCTCTGTCACGATATTCAATCGTTGTACAAACCTTTCCGGTTTAATAGCGATTTGGCAATTAGGGTTGGCAAGATCCGGATTAGTAAAAATATTGGCATAGTCAAACCCTCTTTCACCAATCAGTCCTTTAGGATCAATGGCCAACCAACCTGATGTACCAAAATCAAGCACGTTGTCGTGATGTAAATCACCGTGTAGCACCATAACATCACGAGGGCTGGATAACAGTTCTTTTGCTGCTTCAACGCAAAGGCTCATCGTGCCGCCCTGTGTTTGTGTCGAGCGTACCAAGGCACTAAACCAGTGATGAAGCGAAGTTAGCGTTGGTAACGGCTTTTTTCGTGCCAGATGCAACCGGCGGGCAGCAAGACTAATAATGCGGCAAGCTTCATCATCCTGACCGGACTCGGACATAGCCCGCAAAGAAGCTATTCCCGTTGCTCGTTCTAAAAGTAGCGCACCATTCTCATGGGCAAGAACTTTTGCCGCCCCGATTCCATCCCACCAAGCCATCAGTTCACAGCCAGTTTGTTCATCTTTATCACCGGTAAGTTTAAGCATGGCTTTTAGGCCATTGGTTGCTGTTTTGACCGGAAAGAGCTGTGAGGTATGGGTTATGATCGGTTCACCGTCAGGGATAAGTTTCCAGCGATTCAGATAAGTATTAATCATATCTTTATTCCAGCTAAGGTCATTGCTTTATCAATTAGTATGGTTATTGCTTGCCGTATCATAAAGCATGACCACAATTAATAGCATTATATCTTATGCTTAGCAAGGTTCCCGTTTAACACGGGTTAAGAATAAAATAATAAAAAGGCCAACCATGATAAATGGCCGGCCTGATATTACGTTATAAATGGTTAACGGATATTAAAGCTATATTTTTAATTAGCCGTATCTAATTTACGGTGTCTTTCAATTGCATCCTGATGAGCCGGTGCTTCACTATTATTCATCCGTTGATGTGACATAATAGCCCGCCGATGCTCATTCATATTCGATACTTGCTGGTTAGCCGTATTGATCTTTGAGCTCGTTATTTTTCGGCCTGTTTTAAATGTTGATTTGCCATATCTTGATGTACGGCAGAGTCACTGTTATTCATGCTTTGATGCGATATTGCCGCCATCTCATGTGCGTTTGTTACTGTTGGTATTGGCAAATGCGCTACCGCTAATAGCAAGAAGCAGAGCTGAAATCAGTGTTATTTTCATCGGTTTCTCCAAGAATAAAGGCTTTAAACTTTATTCAATCAATTTAAATTAAGATAAGATAAGATAAAAAGTTATCTTGATAGTAATAATATAATATGAGTGCTGTTAAACAGATGTCAGAGTAATGACATTTATGTCATTCAGCGTTTTATATTTAAAATATATCGCAGCACAGTCACCAGAAATATTAATTGTTATCAAGCATTCTGAACGGAGCGTAATTTAAACAATGACTGTGGAATAAAAACCGTAAACTGCGTCAAATTTGAATCAGAAGTTACCGAGACCTTACCCCGATGGGCTTCAATAATCGACTTCACTATCGCTAAGCCGATGCCGCTACCTTCCCCTTTTCTTTGCCGCGACTGGTCGACCCGGTAAAAACGATCAAACAATCTTGGCAAGTGTTCGGCCGGAATAACCCTGCCGGGGTTGGCGACTGACATCAGTATTCCGTTATTTTTTTGTGACAACGTCACTGTTACGCATTCACCTTCAGGCGTATAACGAATGGCGTTAGAGAGTAAATTATTAATCACTCGTCGTAACATCAGCGGATCGCCTTGGACTGGCCCTGCGTCACCAAGTAAACGCAGAGTCACTCCCCGTTCTTCAGACCAGGCTTCAAAGTATTCAAATACCTTATTGATTTCGTTTTTTAAATCGATGGTTAAACGTTCGGGAATCAGCAAATTATTATCAGCCTGAGCTAAAAACAGCATATCACTGACCATTTTAGACATGCGCTCATACTCTTCCAGATTTGAGTACATCACTTCCCGATAATCCTCGGTTGAACGCTTCTGGCTTAAGGCTATCTGAGTTTGGGTCACTAAATTGGTGATCGGGGTACGAATTTCGTGAGCAATATCGGCCGAAAAATTAGATTGTCGTTTAAATACGTCCTCAATCTGTTCAAGCATGGCATTAAAGGATACGGCAAGCTGCTGAAGTTCAATCGGCACTTGATCGGGCTGTAGCCGAACGTCCAAATTTTCGGAAGTGATGCCTTTAATTTCCTTACTCACTCTGCGCAGCGGTGCATGCCCCTGATAAACCGCAAAGTGGACGATCAATACCATAATCAGACAGGTAAAAAATGCAGCTAACATCAAGTTTCGAGTTAGCTCTTTGATGTAATGCAGATGAAAATCAATCGACAGTGCGATAACCAGCCGATAGTGAAGCTTTTGGTTATCCGCCATGGTGACAATCGGTAAAATCATCACCCGGTATCCCTCAGACATAGCGTCATGAAGGCTATTGTTATCTTCATGTGGTGCAGTTTGTTCTTCAGGAGCGTTCCAGATCACCGGTAATTCAGTGTCAACCGGATAAGTCTCAATAATTTTTTTAAAATCAGGCCCGTCGGGTGACTGAAATAGTATCTGATTTGGGCTGCTATCCCTTCTTTCCAAAAAGATAAATGCATTAGGACGCTGAGAAATAGCGTTAATAACCCGTTCAATACGCACATGTTCAGTTAAATCTTGGTGAGTTAATAACTGGCTAAGTGAGGTACTTAACTGCTGTAATTCGTTGAGGTCCTGCTCTTCAAAGTGTTTCTCAACCGACTGGATAGTCAGCCAGCTAAAGAGCATGAAAGCGGTGATAGTCGTAATGCTAATAAACAACGTTAAGCGAAAGGCCAATGACAAAGGCCGACGCCCGGGCTTAGTCTTCATCAGGAACCTCTAATACGTAGCCAATGCCCCTGACGGTTTGGATCAGCTTAGGTTCAAAGTCATTATCCACTTTAGCGCGCAGGCGCTTAACGGCAACATCAATGGCGTTAGTGTCACTATCAAAATTCATATCCCATACCTGAGATGCAATCAGCGAACGGGGTAATACTTCACCTTCGTGGCGAATAAAAAACTCCAGCAATGAGAACTCTTTGCCGGTTAGCGTGATTTTGGTTCCGCCACGGGTCACTTTACGTTTGACCAAGTCCATGACTAAATCAGCGATCTGAAACTGACTTTCTACGATGGTAAAAGCCCCCCGGCGCAGCAGCGTTCGGACTCGGGCCAGCAGCTCGGCAAAATCGAAAGGCTTAACTAAATAGTCATCGGCTCCTAGCTCCAGCCCTTTGACCTTATGTTCAGTGTTGCCTAAGGCAGTCAGTAACAGAATCGGCATGCTTTTGCCGGATGAACGCAGAAGTTTGACCACATTCCAGCCGTCTATATCAGGCAGCATGATATCCAAAATAATTAAGTCATAGTCCATGGTCATCGCTTGGTGGTAGCCAGTCATGCCGTTATCGGCCAGATCGACAACGAATCCCGATTCAGTCAGCCCTTTACACAGGTACTCTCCGGTTTTCACTTCATCTTCTACCACTAATAATTTCATGTTTTTCCGCCTCACTGCCGTCGTATTCTCAGCCATTCTAGCCGATATCAATAGCATATGGTGAAAATGACAAAATTGTCATCAAGCTGTCATCCGTTGAACAGAGCCTGTTGTATACACTGTTACACCATAACAATCAGATAAATATCACCTTACTTATGATCTACCGGTGAACGGGACTTATTATGTTTAAACTGAAAAAATTGGCTTTAGTTTCGCTGTTGGCACTGGCGGGCTGTACTTCGCTGGAGCCGGAATATCAACGGCCGGAAATGCCGGTTCCGCAATATTTTTCAGTGACCCGTAATGCGCTGGTTGAATCCGACAGTATTACCACACCCGGTTGGCAAACCTTTTTTGTTTCACCTTCGTTAAAACAGGTTATTTCACTGTCATTGGTGCATAACAGCGACCTGAAAACGGCCAGTCTGAAAGTCGCTCAGGCGGCGGCTCAATATAACCTGACTGATTCCGAGCGTTACCCTCAATTAACCGGTTCGACTGATGCCAATTACAGCGGCGGATTCAGAAACCCGTCTACTACCGAACGCAAATACAGTATTGGCATGGGGCTTAGCCTGGAGATGGATTTCTTCGGTCGGTTAAAGAACATGAGTGAAGCTGAACAGCAGCGCTTTTTTGCCAGCGAACAGGCGCAACGGGCAGCCCATATTTTAGTGGTTTCCGGCGTAGCACAAAGCTACCTAAACCGCAGCCGGGCTGAACAACAGTTAACTATCGCCAGACAGACTCTACAAAACTACCAACGTTCTTATCAGTTTATGGAACAACGGGCCCGAATGGGAAATTCCACCCTGCTGGCTTTAGAACAGGCCCGTGGCCAAACGGAAACGGCTCGCACTGACATCGCTAAACGTGAAGGCGAACTGGCGCAGGCAAACCATGCCTTACAGTTAATTGTAGGGCAATATACTCTGCCAAAAGACGCCACGTTATCAACTGAAAAAGTCACCGAGATCGTTAAGCTACCCGCTAATTTATCATCCGATATTCTGCTTCAACGCCCCGATATTATTGAAGCCGAACACTTATTAATGGCAGATAACGCCGATATCGGCGCAGCCAGAGCGGCATTTTTCCCATCGGTCTCATTAACCGGAAATATCAGCGGTAACAGTACCAATATCACTAACCTATTTGATGCCGCCAATGGCCTGTGGAATTTCATACCTAAAATCGAGCTGCCGATTTTTAACGGCGGTAAAAACAGAGCCAATTTGTCATTAGCTGAGATTCGCCAGCAGATGTCGGTGGTTAACTATGAACAAAAAATTCAAACCGCCTTTAAAGAAGTCGCTGACGCCCTATCGCTCAGAGCCACCATTGCCGCTCAGATCGAGGCTCAGCGTCGTTATCTGAACTCGCTGCGCATCACTCAACATCGGGCCAATGTGCTGTATGGCAACGGTGCCGTGAGCTTTATCGAAATATTGGATACCGAGCGTACCCTGTTTAGCGCTCAACAAACCCTGGTCGATCTTGAGTTTGACCAACAGCTTAATGAAATCACGCTGTTTGCCGCATTAGGTGGCGGTTGGATTGAATAACAATTTGTTGTTTGTTTTTTGCTGTTTCTAATTTTCTTATCGCATTTATTTTAAACCGGAGTTAAACATGAATAATTTACTTAAGCTGGTCGTCTTCACCCTGTTGTCTGGTCCAGTCGCTTTAACCGCCGTCGCTGCTCAAGATCATCAAGGTCATGGTATGCCAGCGGCGCAAACGGCTGCAACAAACCCAGCATCAGAAAAAGTCATCACCACTAAAGGTGAAATCAAGATTATCGATCTGGATAACAAGAAAATCACCGTTGCCCATGAACCAATACCGTCGATTAACTGGCCGGCAATGACCATGCGATTCACTTTTGATGACCCGGCACAAATTAGCAGCCTCAAGGTTGGTGACAAGATCGACCTCGATTTTGTTCAGCAAGGCAATATTTCGCTGTTAAAGAAAATCGCCCTGACCCGCTAACTTTCTTTGCGGCGGATTTTCAGAATCGGCGAACTGACTTATTGCCGACCGGTTCTGAATAACTCAGCCGTATTTTTCATACTTTAGCCCTCTATTTATTATTGAGTCAGGAACACTTATGGCCCCGACAACCATTAAAAATATAGTCATCATCGCAGGCAGTTTATTGGTCGGCGGTTTAGCTGCCACAGGTATTAACGCCTACTTTGTTACTTCTCCAGCGGGACATTTGCCAGAAGAAAGCCCGACTACTGAAGCGAAAGTTCTGTTTTGGTATGACCCGATGTACCCGAACACCAAATTTGATAAGCCGGGTAAATCACCGTTTATGGACATGGACTTGGTACCGAAATATGCCGACGAAGATGGCGATGGTACTCAGGCTAAAGCCGGGATCAAAATTGATCCGACAATGACTCAAAACTTAGGTTTGCGCACCGAAAAGGTCACTTATGGTCAGCTAAATTATGCTCTGACCATACCGGCAAACCTGAGTTTTAATGAATATCAGTATGCGATTGTACAGTCGCGCTCAGAGGGATTTATCGAGAAAGTCTACCCGTTAACTATCGGTGATAAAGTTAAAAAAGGAACGCCGCTGATTGAGCTTACCATTCCTGAATGGGTTGAAGCTCAAAGTGAATATCTGCTATTAGCCGAAACCGGCGCTTCGCCGTTACAAATTAAAGGTATTTTGGAACGGCTGCGCCTGTCGGGTATGTCTGAAGATGAAATCTCACAGCTGCGTAAAACCAGAAAAGCTCAAACCCGCTTTGTGATTAAAGCACCGATGGATGGGGTTATCACTGCGTTTGATCTCAGAAGCGGTATGAACATTTCCAAAGACAAAGTCGTCGCTCAAATTCAGGGAATTAACCCGATCTGGATTAATGCATCGATCCCTGAATCTGCCTCTTATCTGTTAAAAGACTCGACTCAATTTAGCATCGGCGTACCGGCCTATCCGCAGGAAACATTTAAGGTACTTAAGTGGGACATTCTGCCGAGCGTTGATCCGATAACTAGAACCCTACAGGTTCGTCTTGCAGTTGATAATGCTAAAGAGCGACTGAAGCCCGGCATGAACGCAGTAATGACGCTCAACAGCCAAAGCGAACCGATGCTACTAATCCCGTCACAGGCAGTTATCGATGACGGAGATGAACAACGGGTCATTACCTTAAATGAACAAGGCCGCTTCGTTCCTAAGTTAATCAAAATTTTTCATGAGTCCAAACAACAAACGGGCTTGATTTCCGGGCTAGAGGAAGGCGAAACCGTAGTAACCAGCGGTCTGTTTTTAATTGATTCTGAGGCCAATATCTCCGGTGCATTAGACCGTATGAGACAACAACAGACGGCGACAGAAATCGACCATTCACAGCACGTCGCCCCCTCCACCGCTCAACCCGATCCGCACGCGGGACACTAAGGAAACTATGATGATTGAATGGATTATTCGCCGATCGGTCGCTAACCGTTTTCTGGTCATGATGGGCGTGCTTTTTCTTGCCGTTTGGGGCACTTGGATTATTGTTAAGACTCCGGTCGATGCATTACCGGACCTGTCTGACGTTCAGGTTATTGTTAAAACCAGCTACCCCGGCCAAGCACCACAAATAGTTGAGAATCAGGTTACTTATCCGCTAACCACCACCATGCTATCGGTGCCGGGGGCAAAAACCGTGCGCGGATTTTCATCTTTTGGTGACTCTTATGTGTATGTCATTTTCGAAGATGGAACAGATCTGTATTGGGCCCGTTCACGGGTGCTTGAATATTTAAATCAGGTTCAGGGCAAACTCCCCAGTGGTGTCACCTCTGAACTTGGCCCTGATGCCACCGGCGTTGGCTGGATTTTTGAATACGCGCTGGTCGACCGGACGGGTAAACACGATCTGGCTGAACTTCGTTCACTGCAAGACTGGTTCTTAAAGTTTGAATTAAAGACCATTCCCAATGTTGCTGAAGTCGCCTCTGTCGGCGGTGCGATAAAACAGTATCAGGTAGTTATTGACCCGCTTAAACTGACCCAATATGGCATTACCCTCGCCAGCGTTAAACAGGCGATTAACGCCTCTAATCAGGAAGCCGGTGGCTCTGCGATTGAAATGGCTGAAGCGGAATATATGGTCAGAGCAAGCGGCTATCTTCAGTCTATTGAAGACTTTAACCAAATCGTATTAACCAGCGGTCAGAACGGCGTTCCGGTCTATTTACGAGACATTGCCCGCGTCCAGCTCGGCCCTGAAATGCGCCGCGGCGTGGCTGAATTAAACGGTGAAGGTGAAGTCGCGGGTGGCATTGTGCTGTTGCGTTCCGGTGAGAATGCACGGGAAGTTATTGAAGCGGTAAAAATTAAGTTAGCAGCGCTGAAGTCGAGCCTGCCTGACGGCGTGGAGATTGTGACCACCTACGATCGCAGCCAGCTTATTGACCGTGCCATCGATAACCTAAGTTATAAATTGCTCGAAGAATTTATTGTTGTTGCCCTGGTCTGTGCCCTATTCTTGTGGCATCTGCGTTCAGCCCTGGTGGCCATAATATCGTTACCTCTTGGCCTTTGTATTGCCTTTATCGTGATGCACTTTCAGGGAGTTAATGCCAACATTATGTCACTGGGCGGTATTGCGATTGCGGTCGGTGCCATGGTGGATGCCGCGATAGTGATGATAGAGAATGCCCATAAAAAGCTCGAAGAGTGGGAGCATCAGCATCCACAGAAAAAGCTGGATAACGAAACCCGATGGGCAGTGATCACCGATGCGGCAGTTGAAGTTGGCCCGGCCCTGTTTATCAGCCTGCTGATCATCACGCTATCTTTTATCCCTATTTTTACCCTTGAAGGTCAGGAAGGACGGCTATTCGGACCATTGGCGTTCACCAAAACCTATGCCATGGCGGGTGCTGCAGTACTGGCTATCGTGGTGATTCCAATTCTGATGGGATACTGGATCCGCGGTAAAATTCCTAAAGAATCCAGTAATCCACTTAATCGCTTTTTAATTCGAATCTATCATCCGTTATTGCTTAAGGTTCTACACTGGCCGAAAGTCACGCTGTTGATTGCATTACTGTCACTGACCACTATTCTGTGGCCGTTAAGTAAGATCGGCGGAGAGTTTCTGCCAAGTATCAATGAAGGTGACTTACTGTATATGCCTTCTACCTTACCGGGTGTTTCTGCCGCCCAGTCAGCTGCGCTATTACAGGCTACCGATAAGCTGATTAAATCAGTGCCGGAAGTCGCCAGCGTATTTGGTAAAGCGGGTAAAGCCGAAACGGCGACCGACTCAGCGCCGATGGAAATGGTAGAAACCACCATTCAGTTGAAACCGCAGAGTGAGTGGCGGCCGGGTATGACCATTGAAAAAATCATAGAAGAACTCGATCAAACCGTGCGCTTACCGGGGCTGGCTAACCTGTGGGTTCCACCCATTCGTAATCGTATTGATATGCTCTCTACCGGGGTAAAAAGCCCGATAGGTATTAAAGTTTCAGGTACTGACTTAGCCGATATTGATATCACTGCTCAGCAAATTGAAGAAGTAGCTAAGCAGGTGCCGGGAGTGGTTTCCGCACTGGCAGAACGCTTAGTGGGCGGGCGCTATATTGATGTGGATATTAAACGAGAACAGGCTGCTCGTTACAATATGACCATTGAAGACGTTCAGCTATTTGTCTCTTCGGCCATTGGTGGCGCAATGATTGGCGAGACGGTTGAAGGTATTGCCCGCTATCCGATTAATATTCGCTATCCGCAAAGCTATCGCAACAGCCCGCAGTCGTTACGTGAGTTACCGATATTAACGCCGATGAAGCAGCAAATTACCTTAGGTGACGTTGCTGATATCAACGTCGTTGCCGGTCCGCCAATGTTAAAAACAGAAAACGCCCGCCCTGCCAGTTGGATCTATATCGATGCACGGGGCCGGGATATGGTCTCGCTAGTTAACGACCTGCGTGATGCTATTCATCAACAGGTTCAGCTTAAGCCGGGAACCAGCGTTTCGTTTACCGGCCAGTTTGAACTGTTAGAACGGGCTAACCAAAAGCTGAAGCTGATGGTGCCTGCAACGCTGATGATCATCTTTATTCTGCTGTATATCGCGTTTAAACGTTTGGATGAAGCTCTGCTGATTATTGCCAGTATCCCGTTTGCACTAACCGGCGGAATTTGGTTCTTATATGCACTGGGCTTTAACTTTTCAGTGGCTACCGGAACCGGATTTATTGCCCTGGCCGGTCTTGCCGCCGAGTTTGGCGTGGTGATGCTGATGTATTTACGTCATGCCATCGAGGAACATCCTGAGCTGAGTAAACCGGAAACATTCAGTGAGCAAAAGCTGGATGATGCGCTATACCACGGTGCGGTACTGCGAGTCAGGCCTAAAGCCATGACGGTCGCCGTGATTATTGCCGGGCTGTTGCCTATCTTATGGGGAACCGGCGCGGGATCTGAAGTGATGAGCCGTATTGCTGCACCGATGATCGGCGGCATGATCACTGCCCCGCTGCTTTCGATGTTTATTATACCGGCGGCCTATAAACTGATTTGGATGCGTAAGCACCGAAACTAACATTAAATCAGGCCGGTTAACTCGGCAATTTGCTTAGTGAAACTGGCCGGTTTATGGCAGTTAAGATATAAATGATATTGGGCGATGGTGCCATTTCATAAAAACTTAGGAGGGTGTATGAAGCCTGATTTATCAGGTATCGAAGTGTTATTTGTTGCCGGTTTTGGCCCGATTACACAAAATACTGAAATCAGTAAATCATTCTATGTCGATTCTCTTGGCTTACCGCTAAAACCGATGGACGGTAATACTGACTATCTATTGACCGGGCATGATGCATTAGGCGGCGTTAAACACTTTGCGCTTTGGCCGCTTTCTCAGGCGGCATATTCCTGTTTTGGAACCGAACAATGGCCGGACAATCTTCCTGTACCTCAAGGATGGATCGAATTTGAAGTGAGCGATATTGATACCGCCACTGACATCCTGAGCGGCAAAGGTTATCAGTTATTGGTAGCTAAACGTGAAGAGCCATGGGGCCAAATCGTGACTCGCCTTCTCAGTCCTGAAGGGCTACTAACAGGTGTGACGATTACGCCGTGGTTGCGTTAGAAGCCTCGGCAAAGAAACCGACCTGATACCGGGTAAAATGGCAGCCCTCATAAGTCGGGGCTCATATTTTATCTAAACCGTAAGCTATGCCTTATCTTATTCAGGCTTATCATTTCGGTGGTTGGTCCCCCATTCACACATCATATCTAATACCGGAATTAACGATTTTCCCCTTTCAGTAAGGCTATATTCTACTTTGGGCGGAATTTGCGGGTATTCCTTTCTCACCACCAGGCCATCTCTTTCCAGCTCTTTCAACGTTGTGCTCAGGGTTTTAAAAGAAATGGTATCAATGCTGCGTTTAAGTTCGTTAAATCGCATAACGGGTTTGAATTCAGCCAGCCAATATAAAATAACCATTTTATATTTCCCGCTAATCAACGACAGCGTATAGCTAAATCCGCTATCACCCATGATATCACTGGTACTACAGGGATTTATCTCAGCCATTACACTCTCCTTTTGTATAGTATATAACTTCAATTACCGTACTTTATTTTAAAAAGCAATCTAACATACAATGCCGGAGCGGTACAAATACCGGCAACCTGTGTTGGCGGATGACGATGTTTTTTTACATAAATGGAGTAACAGATTTGAAAACACTGATTGTTGTATCTCATCCCAACTTGACGCATTCTGTGGTCAATAAACGCTGGATTGAAGAGCTGAAAAAGTACCCTGACTTATATACCGTACACGACCTTTATCAGGCATATCCGGACGGTGTGATTGACGTAGCAAAAGAACAGGCGCTGGTAGAACAGCACGGTAACCTGATTTTGCAGTTTCCGCTCTACTGGTTTAACTGCCCGCCGCGCTTAAAGCAGTGGCTGGATGAAGTGTTTCTCTACGGCTGGGCCTATGGTTCTACCAGCGGCTATAAGCTAAAAAGTCATAAGATTGCACTGGCCGTTAGCGCCGGAATCAGTCAGGAAGACTTTGTCGAAGGTGGCCAATATAACGGTTCGTTACAACAAATTTTGCAGCCGTTTGAATTAACTGCAAAATATGTGCAGGCCGATTATGCTGAGCCCTATTTGTTCTATGATGCTGAGTTTAAGCTGTCGCCGGAGCGGGTTGAAGCCAGTGCTAAAGGGTATATTGAGTATTTGAGCACTCTTTGAGTCGGTGGCTGTTGGCCTGATGACTATAAAGTCGTTCAATTTTATTTCAACGGGATGACGAAGATACCGCCACCCTCGTCATCCCCGTGAAAACGGGGATCCAGGTTTTAACTTGTTAACATCGTTTAACTTAAGGCTGGACGATTCGCTTTTGATGTTTAATTTTATTTATTGGATGACTTTACGAATATGAATAAAACAGAGAGTATCAAGGCTACCAACCTGCCGGATTATAACAAAATATTCCTTAGATTGATGTCGGTAGTATTGTTTCTTATGCTGCCTGTTGCAGGTGTCAACGCCGAAAACATTCATGCCGTTGGCATCAAGAAGCTTGAAGTTGTCGATCCTATTGATCATCAGCCAATGGAAACCGTCGTGTTCTTCCCTATTTCCGGGCGCGCTGAAGTGACCAACATTGGCCCTTATCAGATTGCGGCATCCAAGTCAGTCGCCATTGAGAGCGGTTTATATCCGCTGATCCTGCTATCGCACGGGAATATGGGCAGTATGTGGGGGCATCATGATCTCGCTACAACCTTAGCGCGACAAGGATATATCGTCGTTAGCCTGACCCATCCCGGCGATAACTTCCAGAATTCTAGCAAGATGGGCACTACCAGCGTGCTCTACGGACGCCCCTTGCAGGTATCTGCTGCTTTATCGGCGGCTCTTAAAGATTCTGTGCTTACACCCCATATCGATAAGGATCGAATAGGATTTGTCGGGTTTTCGGCCGGAGGAACCACTGGCTTGATACTCGCCGGCGCCAAACCGACGCTGACTCGCCTGGTGGAGTATTGCGCTAAGCGCCCCAACGACCGCCATGTCTGCGAAGCCAAGGGACATATTCGGTTAGATCGCCCCGATCTTGCAGCATCCGCTGACCCGCGTATTCGGTCATTCGTTCTGCTCGCCCCTTTAAGCGTTATGTTTACGCCAGAGGAATCGAAGCTTATCAAATCACCGTTACTGATCTTCGTCGGAGATAAGGATGAAGAATTATCCCCTGATGAAAATGGGATAGCATTAGCGAAGAATCTAGGTGCATCGTTGCAGGTCATTGCCAACGCGGGTCATTTCACGTTCTTATCACCCTGTTCACCCGATATGAGCCAAGCTATGCCGGAATTATGTATTGACCCTAAAGGCATTAATCGTACTGAGACCCATCAAAGGATTAATGCTGATATCGCAAGCTTCTTTAAGGATACGCTTGGCGTACAGTAGCGATAAGGTTATTGAGATATGTATATTCTTGCTTATAACTATAAATCAAGAAAATCATCATTAGCGGAGTAGTAATTTAATGCTTTCACAAAATCATCAAGTGAGGCTAATGGCTTTTGTTCAAGAACAGAGTCGATGACATCTAAAAACTGTTGGCCTGAATATAAATAGTGTAACTTTTTTGAATGTACTATTTGAGGATATATCTCTTTATCATTACCATCTACATCAGGGTAATCTGCTACATAGTAGTTTCCATCTATTTTTAGCTGGTCATCCGTATCTCCGTACAAACAGAAATTATCGTCCCGTGAGTCCGTTCTTTTCATAGCAAAAATAATATCTACTAAACGATATTGCTTATCTTTATTCAACATAATTAACCTATTTAAAGTGTGCCAATAATTAAATCCACAGAGCTTCCTGAAAACACATCATTAAGATAACTCTCGAATAGAGAGTAATTAATATTATCATTATTCAACGTAACCACAATCCTTGACGCGTTGACCTTTTCTTCCTTGCCTTCTTTTATATCAACAATAAAATTTGTCCGGTTCAATATTACTTTTTCTATCGCGTTCGAGGTTTCCATTTCTGATAAATGAGTCTGAATACCAATTGAATCATCAATTTCACCATCATCAAATCTCGAGATAATTAGATAGTTTTCTGGCTCAGTTGGATCATCACCGATACCCATAACAAGAACGTCATCCTCGGTATAACAATTAACCACAGAAGCGGTAAATTTGACCTCATTACTCATAAGTTATTCCTCAAAATTTATCCCTTTATTTTGCGATTCATTTCCATAATTCCCAATTCTTTCACTAAATAGCCGCCCGGCCAATTGCCCCTTTCTCGCGGTCCTCGCTTTCCCTCGTCATCCCCGTGAAAACGGGGACCCAGGTCTTGGGCGCAATGGTTTAAGGGAACGACTTAAGGATTGGACTGCGTTTTCAACCTGTCTCTTGATCAGAAGGTCCGCTCAAGAGACAGGATTGAGACGTGGAGTTGCACTACTGATAGATCATTGTGTCATGAATAGAATTTATAAGTCTTCTAATCGCCCGTGTTTTTCATAGCGGGAGACGCGGGAAATACCATTATCATCATCGACAAAGATAACCTTAGGTTGGTGACTCTGCGCTTCTTCTGGCGTTAGCTGGGCATAACACATGATAATGATCTTATCGCCGACCTGAACGTGACGAGCCGCGGCACCGTTAAGGCAAATCAAGCCGCTGCCGCGCTGGCCTGTAATGGTATAGGTTTCAAACCGGCTACCGTTATTGATATTGACGATTTGGACTTTTTCATACTCCAAAATACCCGAGGCATCCAACAGATCCTGATCGACGGTAATACTACCGATATAGTCCAGCTCAGCCTGCACCACCGTTGCCCGGTGGATTTTGCTTTTTAGCATGGTGAGTTCCATCACCGCCTCCTGTTAAATATCAAAAACAACGTTATCAATTAATCGGGTTTTACCGATGTAAACGGCAATCGCACAGAGTACGGACCGATTAATGCCTTCTACCGGGCTTAGGGTATCGGCATCAACAATCGAGATATAGTCGATTTTAGCTAATGGTTCCTGCTCGATTAACGCAGTCATTTGGGCTGAGATTCGCTGGCAGTCCCTTTCTCCGTCTTGCATTAGCTGCTGTGAAAGCTTAATGGCACGATAAAGGCAGAGTGCAGCCTGACGTTGCTCTTGGTTGAGATAACTGTTGCGCGAGCTTTTAGCCAAGCCGTCGTGCTCGCGGATAATCGGACAGCCAATAATCTCAACGTCAATATTTAAATCCCGGACCATACGACGGATCACCGCCAGCTGTTGAGCATCTTTTTGCCCGAAATAGGCTTTGTCTGGCTGCACAATATTAAATAGCTTGCTGACCACGGTACATACGCCTCTGAAATGTATCGGGCGGCTACGACCGCACAGCTCTTCGGTTAATCCGGTCATATCAACAAAGCTGCAAAAATCAGCAGAGTACATCTCGGCGGCATCCGGATGAAAAATCAGATCCGCTCCGGCCTGCTGGCACAGCTGACGATCTTTATCTGAATCCTTCGGATAGCTGGCCAGATCTTCCGTCGGGCCAAATTGCATTGGGTTCACAAACACTGAGACCACAACTTTTTCATTCTCTGATTTTGCCGCCGTCATCAGGCTTTGATGACCTTCGTGCAAATATCCCATTGTCGGCACAAGCCCTACCTGATGGCCGGCCCTTTTCCAGGCTTTAACAATATCGCGCACTTCACTGATGGTTTTGACTATCTGGACCAAAGCAATTCCCCTGTCTGTCGTTGTGATATCCAAACGTTGTGTTAACCCAAAATTCTTTGTTTTAGTTTTTCAATAATTTCATCATCTATAGTAAAGGTATGTTCAAGGGCAGGAAATTCACCGTTTTTGGTTTGCTGAATATACTGGCCGAAAGCGGCCTTCATGTGTTCACCGATATCAACGAACTTTTTAGCAAACTTAGGCGAATGCCCGCCGTACATACCGGTCATATCTTGATACACCAAAACCTGACCGTCACACCCGGCTCCGGCACCGATTCCAATGGTCGGAATAGATAATAATGATGAAATTAAGCCGGCTAATTTGGCCGGCACACACTCCAGCACCACGGCAAAGGCCCCGGCCTTTTCTACCGCTAATGCTGATTGAATAATCTTCCATGCCGCGTTTAAATCTCGACCCTGAACTTTAAAACCGCCGAAGGCATTAACCGACTGTGGCGTAAGCCCTAAGTGGGCCATTACCGGAATAGCGGCCTGAGTGATAGCACTTATCTGAGGGCATACCTCTTCACCACCTTCCAGTTTTACCGCATGGGCCCGGCCTTCTTTAACCAGTCGGCCAGCGTTATACAATGCGTCCTGAACTGAAACCTGATAAGACATAAAGGGTAAATCGGTCACCACCATGGCCTGACCGGCACCTCTGGCGACGGCTTTACTATGATGGATCATATCGTCCATGGTCACCGAAAGCGTATCTTCATAACCAAGCATCACCATACCGAGTGAGTCACCCACTAACAGCGCATTGATCCCCGCCTGATCCATTAGTTTAGCGGTCGAGTAATCATAGGCTGTCAGTACGGTGATTTTATCTTTATCTATTTTCTGCTGCTGCATACTGATAACGGTATTTTTCACGATGTTAACTCCGCCTCTATAAATGAATAATCTCTGTCCGGGTGCTTCTGTTTAGCCACGTTAAGCAGTACCTGCGATAACATCATGTATATCTGCCGTTCTGTTCCGCTTAACGCATTAATATGCTTACTGATGGTCTCTGCATCGCCACGTTCCAGTGGCCCCGTTAACGCATTAGTGACGCCCGATGCGCAAATATTTTCAGCATTACCTATAAATAGTGCATTCCAGGCTTTTTGAGAAAAATCCCGATCAAAACCGCACTTTGAAAACAGGTCTGAACCTACTGCGGCCAACGCAACAACCAGATTACTCATCATAGCTGAAGCCGCGTGATACAACGCTTTGTCCTGTGCGCTGATGACGCTTACCGGATTTCCAATGCTTTCAATCAACGTTATCAACGGGTTAATTTCAGGCCCATGACCTTCAACGGTAAAATAGACCTCAGAAAATGATTTAAATGAGTTGTACTTGTCATGAATAGCGTAAATAGGATGGACAGAATAACCATAACCACCATGACGTTGAATATCAGTAAAAATATCTGAAGCTAGCCCGCCGCTACAATGACAAATATTCTTGTTATTAACCGGATACTGCTTAATTTCTTTCCATACGTCGGTAATGGCTGCATCAGGTACTGTGACAAATATTGTGTCACAATTCAGCAGCAACGCCGGCAATTCACTAAAGTATTGAGTATCGGTAAACATCGCAGCATCTTTGGCATCATCAATCTGCCGGCTGTAATAGCCGACCACCTCAATGCCCCGCAGAGTGAGATATTTCCCTAAGGTAAATCCGACCTTTCCTGCACCAATAAACCCAATTTTCAAAGCGACCTCAGCTACTCTTTGAACCTGTTGCCAGACAGTAAGATAACGCCTATTTGATCTTTCTAAAAGCCGGATAAATCCTTTCAATAATTAACAATATTTTAGATAAATGAATAAGTGCATTTTGGCGGAATATAACGCCTTCTAACGATGAACATGCCAGTGAATATAACGGGTATCTAAAGCGTGTTGGAGATATTGCTCGGGGACGATTTATTTGGCTAAAACAGAATTGCGCTGCTCAGATTGAGGGCTAGGAGGTTTATTTTGATGTCAGCGTCAGTTTCGTCTGCGAGAAGGCGCCGGAATATTGGTTTTTTCTGGCGGTCTTATTAGGTTCAATCAACTCACGGGTGTTTGTTTTAAAACTATCTGTTATCATTCACTCGGTAAATACCTTTCAACTCAACCCGAGGCTTTGATGCTGGAGAATGTAATCATCAGATAATCAGCTTACCGACTTTTTCAAGCCGGACTGATTATCAATGCGCAGAAATCGAATGCGAACACCGCTGTGTTTGCAGGTTTTGTACATGATGATTAATAGGTTTTTCCAGTATGAATTTATCCCGTCAGGAACAACGTACCTTACACGTTCTCGCCAAAGGTGGACGTATTGCGCACATCCGCGATACTTCAGGCCGCGTCACATCCGTTGAATGCTATAGCCGTGAAGGGCTGTTGCTCACCGACTGCACGCTCGCCGTGTTCAAAAAACTCAAGACCAAAAAGCTGATTAGGTCCGTCAACGGTCAGCCCTACCGCATCAACACCACCGGGCTGAACAACGTTCGCGCCCAGCTCGATAACCGTTAAGGAGAGCATGATGGATATCCCACGTATTTTTACCATTAGCGAAAGCGCCCACCGCATCCATAATCCGTTTACGCCGGAGAAGTATGCCACGCTTGGTCATGTATTACGTATGAAGCCGGGCACACGCATTCTCGATCTCGGTAGCGGCTCAGGCGAAATGCTGTGCACTTGGGCGCGTGATTATGGCATCTCCGGTGTCGGAATCGATATGAGCCAGTTATTCAGTAAACAGGCAAAACTGCGCGCTGAAGAACTCGGCGTCACCGATCGCGTTGATTTTATTCATAACGACGCGGCCGGTTTTGTTGCCGACGAAAAATACCATGTGGCCGCCTGTGTCGGTGCCACCTGGATTGCGGGTGGCGTCGCCGGCACAATTAAGCTACTGGAAAAGAGCCTTAAACATGGTGGAATGATACTTATCGGTGAACCCTACTGGCTTCAGCAACCGACAACCGAAGAGATCGCCAGAGCGTGTGGAGCAACGTGTATCGCCGATTTTCTCACGCTTAATGGGCTTGTCGCCTTTTTCGATCAACTCGACTATGACGTTGTGGAAATGGTACTGGCAGACCAAGAAGGCTGGGACAGATATGAAGCCGCTAAGTGGCTGACCATGCGCCACTGGTTGGCGGAGAATCCTGACGATGAGTTTGCCGAGGAAGTCCGAACGGCGTTAACCATATCGCCGAAACGCCACGTGACCTACACGCGGGAATACCTTGGTTGGGGGGTATTTGTATTAATGGCACGATAATATAAAGCCGTCGGTATAGTCGAAAGGCTATACCGACATTCGAAATATCAAACCCTGCTCTGTTTTTACTTTTAGCGTTACTCGCTATCAGGCAGGCGAAATATTAGTTACCCACCCGCTTCATTAGATGTTCAGGATAGCGCGCGCCCTGAACTTCAATTGCAGACAGTGCGCTTTCAATGGCCTTAAGTTCAGTCGGGCTTAGGGTCAGATCTGTTGCGGCCAAATTCTCTTCCAGCCGATGAATTTTAGTGGTACCGGGGATCGGTACAATCCATGGTTTTTGCGCCAGTAGCCATGCCAGCGCGATTTGAGCCGGAGTCGTCTGTTTTTGTCGGGCTATGTGACCAAGAACTTCAACTAAATTTTGGTTAGCCTTACGGGCTTCCACACTAAAACGTGGCACAATATTACGGAAGTCATTGCTGTCAAAGGTGGTGTTTTCGGTTATAGCCCCGGTTAAAAAGCCTTTACCTAAAGGGCTAAATGGCACAAAGCCAATACCCAACTCTTCTAAGGTTGGCAATATTTCGAGTTCAGGTTCACGCCACCATAGGGAATATTCACTTTGCAGCGCAGTCACCGGCTGAACGGCATGAGCCCGACGTATGGTTTGAGCTCCTGCCTCAGATAAACCAAAATGTTTTACCTTACCTTGTTGAATCAGTTCCTTAACCGTACCGGCTACGTCTTCAATCGGCACATTGGGGTCAACACGATGTTGATAAAGCAAGTCGATCGTTTCAATATTCAGACGCTTAAGCGAACCTTCAACCGCCTTACGAATTAATTCTGGTCGGCTATTGATGACTTGTTTACCGTCAGGCTGAGGTAGCTCAAAACCAAACTTGGTGGCGATAACCACGCTATCACGTACCGGTGCCAGCGCCTCTCCCAGTAATTCTTCATTGGTAAAAGGACCATAAACCTCAGCGGTATCAAACAAGGTCACGCGAGCGGATTGAATATAGGGATCGTCACCGCGAATCTGACTCCCCAT
>POVV01000164.1_pt1 | contig 54497 bp, 49 predicted proteins | sample 1560271 | NCBI WGS metagenome assembly POVV01 (sample SAMN08337232, study PRJNA429181) | Bioreactor metagenome, whole genome shotgun sequencing project. | biome: cows' rumen and soil; feature: anaerobic; isolation source: anaerobic chemostat enrichment culture, galacturonate as sole carbon... | reverse complement strand
GATAGGGCAGAGGTGGAAGTGCAGCAATGCATGGAGCTGACTGTTACTAATAGGTCGAGGGCATAACCAAACAAGGTGATAGGTGATTTAAACGGATGTTAATTCTTTGTATGCAGTTTTGAAGGTACACAATATAGTAAATATTCCTCGATAGCTCAGTGGTAGAGCATTCGGCTGTTAACCGAAGGGTCGTTGGTTCAAGCCCAACTCGGGGAGCTTATAGACCGTGAGCTCACTTACGGTCTATAAAAATATTAAGATGTATTGAATAAGGCTCCTTGGTCAAGCGGTTAAGACATCGCCCTTTCACGGCGGTAACACGGGTTCGATTCCCGTAGGAGTCATTTGCTTAAAAATAGGTATTTTGCCGGTATCGTTCAAATATTTGATATTGATTATACCAATCATAGGCAGAGCACTGATAAAAATCAGTTACTTGAAAAATAGGCAATATGCGATATGGCTCAATTAATTAAGATTGACTATGTCAATCGCAGGCAGAGCACTGATAAAAAGCAGATGCTCAGAAATAGGCAATATGCGATATGGCTCAATTAATTAAGATTGACTATGTCAATCGCAGGCAGAGCACTGATAAAAAGCAGATGCTCGGAAATAGGCAATATGCCGATGTGGCTCAATTAATTAAGATTGACTATGTCAATCGCAGGCAGAGCACTGATAAAAAGCAGATGCTCGGAAATAGGCAATATGCCGATGTGGCTCAATTGGCAGAGCAGCTGATTTGTAATCAGCAGGTTATCGGTTCGAGTCCGATCATCGGCTTTGTTCCTTATGTCATTGTTAGACAGTAGAATCAGCTTGTCGACAAGGACGATACCTGTAAGGTATATGGGACATATTAAACGTGGACCTTTAGCTCAGTTGGTTAGAGCAATCGGCTCATAACCGATCGGTCCTGGGTTCGAGTCCCCGAAGGTCCACTTATAAAATTTAATAAGGCCCAGTGGCTCAGTTGGTTAGAGCGCCGCCCTGTCACGGCGGAGGTCGAGAGTTCGAGTCTCTTCTGGGTCGTTGACATTGAAGGAAAAAGGTAGTATAATTTCTTCAGTGGATTGTAAAAAGCTATGGGATCTTAGCTCAGCTGGGAGAGCATCTGCCTTACAAGCAGAGGGTCATAGGTTCGAGCCCTATAGGTCCCATATATTATGCCGCAGTGGCGGAACTGGCAGACGCCCGGGACTTAAAATCCCGTGGGTAGTGATACCCGTACCGGTTCGATTCCGGTCTGCGGCATTAGTATAAATTAGAGGAAACGTTGAAATTACAGCGTTTCCTTTATTTTTTTGTTATAAAATGTTTGAACACCTTTGAACACTTTATGATGAGAGACCTAGTTTTTGAAAAGCAAGCATATCATTTTTCCCTTTATTCACGTTTCGTAAATAGTGAAGTGTAGTAGCAACTTCACTATGTCCCATAAGACTACTAATAGTTGTTAGATTATTACCGTCATATGCTGTTGAAGCATTGTAAAATCGGATTTTATGACTAGAATGATAAGGAACACCAGCTTCGGTACAATATTTCTTTAAACGGCGATTAAAACTATCCGTAGTCATAATTGAAGAATTTGGTTCAAAGACGTATATACCGCAGGGGTTTAATTCTCTGGCACTAGTTAGAATCTTTAGGGCTTCATCAGTAAGATACTGGTTACGGAATCCGTGTTCGGTATTTCCTTTCATTTGATTAACCACTTTGATTTGTCGTTTGGAAAACGTTAAATCATCATTTAAGATACGTTCACATGTTGCTTGTCTGCGGAGTGAAACAGTTCGCTTCTCATAATCAATGTCTGTCCATTTTATGGCTTTTGTCTCTCCAATACGAATAAACAGATAAAATGATAATTGTATTGCGAGAGAGTAGGGTTCTATAATCTGTTTCAAATAATTTAGCAGTTTAAATGTATCATCACAAGAGAAAACATTATCACTTTGGAATTGAACAGGCTTATATACAAAATTCTTAAAGTTTACATCTGATACAGGATTGTGAGTAATTATTTCTTCTTCGATAGCATAACTCATAATACCGTTTAAAACAGAACGAGCGTTACTAATACGTTTATAAGTGTATGCTCGGTTTTTAGTGACTTCTCTGAAAAAACGAATAAGGGTAACTGGTCTGATTTCCATTATTTTCATTTGAGCCAGATTAGTGCCTTTAAAAAATTTATTCCACGCGTAAACATATTCTTGAATGGTTTTTGCTTTAACAGAAGTAGAATCTCTTTTATACATGAGCCATTCTTTGAATAATTCTTCCAGTGTGATGCTTTCGCGATTCATGATTTTTTGCTTCTCAATATAAAATTTTACAATTTCTTTTTCAAGGTTCTCTTTACTCTTTCTTTTGATTGGTCGGCGGTTGTTAGATTTTGTATCATCCGGTAAATATGTACGCCAACTTTTTTCTGATTCAGAGTAATAAATATCATATTTGTGTTTCTCCAAGATTTTTTTATTTGCCATAGTTTTAAAATCTTTGAAAACTTCATCTGTTGACATATTAGCACAACTGAAAAGTGTATTCAATAACGTTATGTCTGAAAATGTTACGGGGGTATTTATCAGAAGTCCCCCCTTTCAATGTTCACACTATATATAATCGTGCTTCTTTCTTCATTTTAAAAATAAATTAATTATCCTGCAATACTTCTCTGCTGAACAAATAATCCTCTACGATTTTCTTCTGATTCTTTTTCAAGGTTGTTGCTTCTAATAGATTTTTTAGAAATTCTTCACCCAGATTATCATCTGCTATCTGAATCATTTTTAATGTGGGAGCCACATAGTTGGTAATCCATTGCTTTTTCTGGTCTAAGGTTCGGGGAGCCGGACGCATGGACAATTTTAATTGATCCATTCCGTCCATAAATTGTTCCCACGGTTTCCAAATTATCCATCGAGAGCGGTTATCATCGGTTGGTTTTTTGACAGTAATGCGGATATAATAATTGATGATTTCTAACCCGATAAAACAGATGTTATTACGTTCAACCAGTTTTTTAATACATTTGGTTGCCATTTCTTGTTTAAGCCGAACTTCGTAACGGTTCCAAATACCATATGTTTCTATTGGCAATCCCGTTTTCTTGCTCTGCTCATAGTTTTTTTCATAGAAAACCATGCAGCACAGGGATTCCCCCGAACCTAGATTAACGGTACAGCCAGTATCTTTGCCCATTGTGGTGCCACTGTCTATAAGAACCCGGTTGCGAAATTTAGAAACACATTCTCCCTGTTTAATCTTCTTATTCAATTTTCGAATGTTTAGATATGGTTTTCGGTCATCTATAGCAATATCCAGTCTTGTAAATCTTCCACCGTACTTCAAACAATCCTTGAAGAAGTCGTACCAAGTGCGGTTTTGGGCTTTTAGATAAATTTCAAAAGACCGACAAGCTGAGCCTGTCATATAAATGTGATACCCCATTTCTGGGTAGTCGTTTGGTGGAGTTAAAATTTCTATTCCTCCAAAACTCCATTTTCCAGCATAGCGAAAACGTCCCCGGTTTTCATGTGTCATAAGTTCAGAATCAAATTGCAAAATATAGTCCATAATTTCAAAATGGTTTAATTCCTTAAATGTAACTTGCACCCAGTCTATCACTGCTTCAAGTCCTTGTTTGCTCATGTTCATGTATATTTCCTCTACTTTCTTTCAATTTGTGGTTAACCTTATATATGCGTACGTGATACGAAATTACTTGTACTATCTACCTCCCTGTTAGTAAGGGGAGGTACTAAACTTCTTGAGTTCGTCTTGACAGACTCACCCTTGCCGGGCAGAAGAACATCATCCTGCGTCTGCTTGGGGCACCTCGGTGATGTCTCCTGCCCGGCAAGGTATCTGTCTAATTTAACAAGTTATTTTTGCCCTGCACTACGGTCTGGTATAGACTTCCCGTTCGACTCGTCCAGAATATCTTCCGCTGTACAACGAAAGATAACTTGTGCAAATGCTGTTCCGACGGAACTTTTGGCATAAGGTTCAATTGTAACCCCTTTTAACGTGACCTTTTGATTAAAAGCAATATCCTGAACAGAAACGGTTGTTGATACCGTTACTTCAATCTGTTCTTGTAATTCAGATGAAGCAATTTTGCATATATAGCCTTCTACCTCCTCAGTTCTCTTCTTGGTTGCAGCATCATATCGTTTTTTTTCTGTGTAGCCTAAAAAATAAGTGTTGCCAAATGTAGTTTTAATTTCTGGTATAATTTTCATGATTGGTTCTCCTTTAGGTATGAATATAATGTTTATTAAGGTACAAATGGTGTTCTCAAGCTTGAATCGAACATTTGTTTGTGATATGATTTTTACTAGCAAATATCATATCTATATTCTAATAGCTGATGGTAGAATCATACAGGTCAACAAAAGGTCGTAATTAGGTCAAGATTACGGTTATATTTTACGAAAGGGGTTTTATGAGAGAAAGATTTGATTTTTCATCTATATCAAAAATTATATTAGATAATCGAAAGAATGAGTGGTTTTCACAAGCAGAGTATTATTATACTCTTTTTCGTTATGCATTTACGCAGTCTGATTTTGCAATTGCTATGCCAGATCAGGCGAACGGAAATAAAATTGTTAACGGCGATCGGAATGTACCTAAGGACATTGCTACAATCTGTGGAACACCAAATGGCAAAAAGGGACTTGTAGAAAGTGTAACCGAAATACTAATGGATGTTAGTGATACGGCTTATATAAAGGAACAAATAGACCTATTACTTTGGCAGGATAACACTATTTCATTAGCACAAAAGAAGGAACTGTCAAAATTAAAAGATTCTTTAGCGGAGTTTATTGCGGAGTGTCTCTTGCTGGGGATGACTAGATGCTTTATATCAAGAAAAAAGAAGCAACAAAGCGCATCTAATAAAAGCAACATCATTTTAACAGATTATTTATTGGATTATCATTTTCCTTCTGTAAATAAAGTGTTTCTAGGGCGTGAACGGGAGATAGAAGAGATACACCGTAGACTAAACAATGACTTTTATCTGTTTATTGCTGGAATCGGTGGAATTGGAAAGTCAGAATTAGCTAAGCAATACGCAAAGCATTATGAGAAAGAGTATAGTAATATTATTTGTATTCGTTATAATGAGAACCTTCGACGGACACTATGTGAACTATCATTTATAGACGATACCCCTGATATGAATGAGCAAGTTAAGTTTGATATGCACTATAGGTTTTTTAAATGCTTAGGACAAGATACATTAGTAGTGTTAGATAACTTTAATAATGTTCCGGAAAATGATGAGTTATTTCATGATTTTCTGGCACTTTCATTCCGGTTATTGGTTACAACTAGAAATATGACTGATGAAGCCCCTTATTATCTTTTAGAAGAGATTGAGTCTATGGATGCTTTGACAAATATTTTTTATGCATATGCTTCCAAAAGTAAATCAAAACCAAAGGTTGTTGAAGATATAATTGAGGAAGTCTACAGGCATACTTTAGCGGTTGAAATGGCGTCTAAAACAATGACGGCTTCTAATCTGTTGCCGGAAGAATTATTATCAGCATTACGATTAGAGGGAATACAACTTTCTAATCCAAACAAAATAAAGGTTACAAAAGATTGTCGTACTAAGAAAGATCGTTTGTATGGTCATATTCAAACACTCTTTCAATTACAGCAATTATCTGATAATCATCAATATACGCTTAGGCATATGCTGTTAATGCCTGAAAAAGGAATTCCTAAAGGACTGTTTCAGCATTGGATGGGAACAAACGATTATAACAATGTCAATGAACTGATAGAATATGGTTGGATAAGAGAAGATATAGAAATGAACTATATTTTTATGCATCCATTTTTACATGAGGTTATTTCAACTTTTTTTGTGCTTACTTTTGGGAATTGTTCTAAAATAATTCAAAGTGTCTTTTTAGAATGTTTTGCATATGAGCGTGATATTGTTTATTATCAGGATGTTATTAATACAATAGAGAGTATTTGTGCCAATTTTAATTTTGATGACTCGGAAGACAGTTATTTATTTATGGGTAGTGCAATGGCATTTCTAGATAAATATGGTTGCTTTGATGTGATAGAAAAAATACTTACAATCATGGAAATAAAAATTCCACTTAATAAGGAACATAAAAAACAAATGGGTATTTATTGTTTATATAAAGGTAATCTTTTTTTTCAACATAATAACTTTAAGAAAGCTGAGGAATACTGGTGGCAGGCAGTGGAAATATTAAATCCTATTTCTAATAAAACAGCAGGATTGGCAGCCAATTTACATAGTAATTTATCACAAGTGGCTACACTTTCACAGGATAGCAAAACAGGACTCATAGAAGCAAAAAAGGCAATTGATATACGAAATGAATATCATTTGCCTTTTACCCGTGATTCAATTGTTCTATCAATGAATTATGCATTAGCACTTTTTAGTGATAATAGAAGGGGTCAAGCTAAGGAAATTGCCTTGTCTCTTGCAGAAACAGTAGAAAATTTTGCTAATTTTGGTACAACACAAGCTGATATTTATTCTTTTCTTGGATTGTTTTATATGGAAGAGAATCCAAAAAAATCCAAAGATTATTTTAAACGGGCGCATCGACTTTTTGCTGCACATTTACCAGCAGATGACAAAAAAATATTAGAACTTGAATTAATGATGAAACTCACTGAATACAGACCATTACAATCTGATAGGTTTTCGTGGCTAAGTGAATTTTCTAGTGATATGAAGTAAAAGGGGGTTAACTCTAAAAAATACAATCACTGAAAGTATTCGGACTCTTAACATAGGCGGCGCCTAGTGATTGCTTTGGAGCATTCCCATATTATTTAAGAGTTGAATAGTATCAATTATTCCAGCTAAATAACATAGAGTTGCATAGTCCATGTTGCTGTTATTTCTTGCTTCAATACACTTGTCAATGAGTTCTCTTTGTTGAGTAGTTAAATCCAGATTATCGTATAATGAAAAGACAGCCATTTCCTTTTTTATGATATTGTTGAATTCTTTGTCATGAGAAGATAGATTATGTACGGTAGGCTCCTTTAAAGTGTCAAGAACCATCTTTAAAGTGTGGTTAATGCTGTTTGTATACATGACAATACTCCTTTCAAATTATTGTCATACGTCCGCTTGCCTAGCCGACCCTCCGCCCTGTTAGGAACCGTCGTTCTGGGCATCCTTCGGAATGCTATAAAATAGAAAAGCACAGACAAGAAAGAGTGATTTATTTATCCTGACAGAAAAAGAACCCAAATTATTACGGATTCTTTTTCAACATAATATTTTCAATCTCTATTGCGTACTTATTCTCAACTTATGACGAGCCTCCTTTTTGATTTGTTTCTTGAAGGACAATAACTGCCGTGCTATAATAGTATTATGATTTAGCATTGTCCTTTTCCGCAGCACCCAAGCCAGTTGTTATTGCAGTAACACCGGGCTTTTTTAAAATTATGAAGTGACTGATTGTGTAATAGACGTTACTTATTTTGATTTAATAGTTTAGATTTGTAATTCAGTCATAAAACATAACCGTTTGGGTATCTATTTGTAATTAATATAGCATAACCGAACGGGTATGCCAATACAATTTGGATGATAGGAGAATTTATTATGGCTACCTTAAATGAACGCCTTTCACAATTACAGACAGAGCGAGGAGTATTGAAGAAAGACATTGCAAAAGCTGTAGGAATTTCTCTTATGGCTTATTACAGATATGAAAAAGGGGAAAGGCAGCCAACAGCAGACATCATAATTAAGTTTGCAGATTACTTTAATGTATCTGCTGATTATTTACTGGGAAGGTCAGATACCCCTAAAATACAATAAAAATAAGCACAGATAAGCACATAAGTTATAGGATAATTGTATTAAAAAGGATTTGATCTGCAAAACTATACATACAAAATACGAAAGTTATGTTATTCATAACAGAATATAAAATTAGAACTTGAAATATAAACAAAGCATGGTAGAATAGTGATAGGGGAATTGTTTTTCGTTAGTGTTACTGCAACGATGTAAGAAAATGTTATATACAGATCTGCTTATGTATTCGTATATTGTTTACTTAGAATAATTTTGAAAAGGTAGAATTCCCCTATTTGGAGAAAAACAAAGTATGCTTACAAATGATGAATTAGAAAAAAAGTTTTATGAATTAAAAACAAGAAATGATGTAGCAAAAATTTTAGAAATCGAAGACAGAAGTCTTCGGTATTTTTTATATGGAATAAAGCCTGAATATATGTATAGTGAATTTGTAATCGCTAAAAGAAATGGCGGAGAGCGTAAGATTTGTGCTCCTGACAAAAAATTAAAAAATATACAGAAAAAACTCTCTCAAATCTTAAATATTGTTTATAAAAGAAAACCATCAGTGTATGGGTTTGTAAATAATGAGACTAATATATCTAATGCAAAAAACCATGTTAATGATAAATACGTATTTAATTTAGATTTGAAAGATTTTTTTACTCAGATTCATTTTGGCAGGATAAAAGGATTATTAGAGAAAAAACCTTATTCATTAGGTGAAGAGGCGGCACTTGTGATAGCTCAAATCACTTGCTTTAAGGGGTGCTTGCCTCAAGGTGCGCCAACTTCACCAATATTAACAAATATGATATGCTCTTCTTTAGATAATCAATTAACCAGATTTGCAAAGAAGAATAGAGTTATGTACACACGCTATGCTGATGATATAACTTTTTCATCTAGTAATCTGCCTTTTTCAAAAGACATTGTTTATGAAGATGAATTTGGTGTATATGTAGGTGAAAAACTTCTTCACATTATACAAAATAATAGTTTTATAATTAATAATGAAAAGGTAAAGTTATTTAAAAAAGATAAACGCCAAGAAGTGACAGGATTGGTGGTTAATAAATTTGTAAACGTAAAAAGAGAGTATATAAAAGAAATAAGAGCCATTTTAAATAACTGTGAAAGATTTGGTATGTATGATGCAGTTAAAAAATACGCTGAACAAGGACTTTGTAAAAGTAAAGCCATTATAAATGCATTGGAAGATATAGATGCCTTACAATTGAAAAATAGTGCTGATAACGAAGAAAAAATTAAAAAAATGAAAGAAATGGTATTTTCTTACTTTGAAAAAGCATTAGCAGGAAGAATCAGGTACATTGCAAATGTTCGTGGATATGATAATGGCTTTTTTTTAAAATATGCTTCACAGCTTAATCATATATTTGATAAAAATATATTCGATATAGAAGTATATCAAAAATTATTGGAACGCATAAAGAGAACGGTATTTATATTAGAGAGTAATACTTGCCAAGGAACAGGTTTTTTAGTAAAAAATATTGGTCTATTTACAAATCATCATGTTGTGGAAGATCAAGATTTTTATAAAGTAAATTCCTATGAATCTGAAAATAAGGGGATGATTTCCTTAGGAAACCCGGAACAAGTACTAAAAGACTCAAGAGACATAGACTATACTATTTTCAAATGGGATAAAGAAGAAGAGTTAAGTTGGGAGTTAGATGAAAGTGAATTGCTTAAGATTGGGGATAAAGTGATTTTAGTAGGCTATCCCCTATATACCAAAGGTAATAAACCTACAATTGAATATACCAGCATAAATGGAACCAGAAAGAGGCATGGTAATGATATTTATACGGTAAGTGCGAGAATAATAAGTGGGGCTAGTGGCGGAGTCGTTTTAAAACATCAGAATTTAAAAGTAGTAGGTATTATTATATGCGGAGGAAATTCAATGCAAGAAAATGAAAATGATGATATTATATCAGGATTTATACCAATACATCAGGTTAATATATAGTAACTAAAGTTGTATTTAATGATAAAACAATGTTTTTAGGGGAAGCTAGGTGAGTTAATGGGATTTTGGCAAAATATCAGAAACGATTTACCTAATATTTTAATCTGTATACAAATTGTTTTTTATATTACAACTGGTATGGTTGCAGTATTAACATATAAAAGTGCAAAAAAAACCATTTTACAACCAATCAAAACAGAGATTTTTAAAGAACAAATGGAATTATTCAACGAAATTATGAAAATGTTTAATGGAAAATCTGAGGTTTTTATTCAAATGCTTTTTGGTACTGATGAACTTATTAATATTAATTTAAAGAGGTTAGCCGATGAATACTCCGAACAAGTATTAGGTAACGTCATTGAAAAAAAATATGACTTGTCAAAATATCCTTATATGGTATTTTCAAATGATACAGAACTTGATAAGAATACTTTGAGTGTTAAGAATATAGATTTTAATAAAATACCAAAAGAAAAAAGAGCACTTATGTGGACGGAGTATAGAATAAAAAGTGTTTGTTTACCTAATAGACAGGTGAAAGTACAAGATGACTTAAAAAAAATCATGAAATCTCCTTTATTACCGAAAAAATGTGTTAAATACATAGAGAGTATCTTAGAGATATCAGAAAATAATGTGAATAGAGTAATGGATACGTTAGATATTATAGCAAGAGAAATGACAGACTTATTTCCTGAAAAGGAAAACTGGAAAAATTACAATGAGTGTGTGTTTCATAATAAGTTGAACAACACAATAGATCAGTATGAAAGTACAGTTGAGAAATTATTGGATTATATTAGGGAGTATTTAAATGTCGAGGAGTTATTGAGGTGAGATATTTTTATAATACAGGGCATCATGTTAGAACCACTTTCATTACTTTAAGTTTTTTTCGACTAACTGTATATACCAAAAAGCAGATGATTTTTGAAATAGAACCTCAATTATAAAATAATCATGTATTATGTTTATAATCAACATAATATAAACATACTAAAAATAGTGTAAAGTTAATATGTGAACACCTTTTGAACACCTAGACCGTGATGAAGTCCCCAAAGCCCCTTTCTATCAGTATTTGAGATTGTTTGAAATGGTTCGATTCCGGTCTGCGGCACTCCAAAGAGCTTGTTTTTACAGGCTCTTTTTTTGTATTACATTTCGTGTTGCAAACTCGTTAAAATACTGGTTTGCTATCTTATCTCTTTTTCGTCACATTTCGTTGTGTGCATAAATATCGCTTTCAGTCCACCATCGTTTCCCCAATGTTCTCGTTGCATGATATAACATATACTATTTTATACATCCGCTATTCTATTTTAGGGTATTAAAAGAGCAACCCTTTGCAGAGTTGCCCAGAGAATGATGCAATATTTTTTATATAGCATATATTTTTAAATATAAAAAATCTTTTGGTATTCCTGTACAGGTGTTTTCTATTCTAATTCAATCAAATTATCTTGGATTTTTTGGGTTAATTCATTTTGTTGTGTTGCAGATAGTTTTGAAGAAGTTCTTATAACTATAGTGCCTAAAATAGTATGAGATCCAGAATTAAGTATAGTTGCCCCATCAAATGCAGATAAATATGTGTTTCGTGTTTCTGCATCTTCTACTGTTCCGTAAACCTCGATAGCACCTCCGCATTCAGTACCTTTATCTATGATATCATCACCAGATACTTCTGCTTGATCAACCCAGGGACTAGAAAAATATATAGTTGCAGTGTATCCGCCATCCTTATTAAGGTTCCCGTTAGGATCATGATCTTCTGTTACGGCTTGTGTTCCTGAAACACCTTCAATGTCTTGAACCCGCTGAATTATAAAGTCACCAGAAGGATTTGTAATTTGCTTCAATTGTTTTATACTGCTTTCCAATATGGCCGTTTTATCAGTTATATTGGAAACAGTAGTAGCGTAGTCTACAGGTTTTAATAACTCTGTGGTAGTTTTTTTAATGGCTTCTGTATTTTGGGGAAGTTCTGGTATTGTCTTTTTTAGGGACTGAGCATCCTCAATTGCTTTAGTTACAGCAGTGAGTGCGTTCGCATCATAAGGTTGATCACCTGATTCTATAATTGACTGTGCTGTGTTTAATGCTTCATCCAGTTTGCTATTTTCCTCTTGAACTGTTTTGACTGCGTCATGGAAATCTGCCACAGCTTTGTCATGTGGCATTTTGATCTGAAAATACCAAATGCAGGAACAAGTTACGAATATAGTAATAATTATTAAGGGTATAATCCACTTTAATGCTTTTCTCTTGTTTGATTTGAAATTCTTAGTTTCAACTGTGTCATAATTTTTACTTTTAGATTTAGGGCGTGAAGCCATCACTTCTTCATGACTAACTTTATCCACCCATTTTATTTTTTTTCTACAGTTATCGCATAATCCATAAGCGGGGTCTTTCTTACTTCTTCTTAATTCGTCACCACATTTTGGGCACTTCATACTGTAATCCTCTCTTTCATTACTACCTTTAAATACCACGTATATATTAAACCTTACAGCGTGGTATTGTCAAAGTAATTAACCTTTTGGCTGTAATACTCATATAATATAATAAAATACATAAATGGTGAATTATGGAAACAGAAAGCTACTTGATTTCTTTTTTTGGACTTGATCCTAGCAATTACACAACAGTTAGTATAGGTAATGTATGGAATTCCGCTGCACAAAAAGTTTATGAAGATACTGGGATCAGCATAGTAGGAGGGGTGTTCGATAGATTTTTTGTTGATCCGGCAGATAATAGTCTTAATGGGAGTATTGTTTTTATGATTGAAAGTAGAAGAGTTCCTCAAGATATGGCTACTGAAGTAGATTACTGGAATGCTTATAAAGTGGTTTTTGAAGAGGTTAGAAGAGAATTAGGATATCCAAGAATGAATCTTTCAATATTAAAGGTTTTGTTGACTTACTTTGTTGGATTATAAAGGGAAAGAGTGGTAAAGGCTACCACTTTTCCAAAAGAAGTACAAGCAGTCATAAGTATAAATAAGAAAAGTGCTTTATAATTGCAGTGCCAAATAAAAATGGAATAAAATCTTTTATAGAGCAAAAAAATATAGTAAAAAGTAAAAGATTATATAAAAAATTTGTACATCTTGTTTTAAAATAGAAAAAGGAGAGTTTGTGGAGGTGAAGAATGAGAATAAGAAGAAAAATACTTTTGGCTTGGCTGGCAACTTTATTTTTTATGGGGATTTTGATTACGGGGATTTGGTATAATATAAGCTCCAGACTTTCAAATACTTACTTGAAGAATGTATCTGAAAGTACTATGAGAGATGCATATCATGCTTTTGAATATTTGCTTACGGACACCTCTTATATGACCACATTGGTTGCAACCAATGATACGAACATTATACAGCCTGTTGAACAGCTCAATAATGAGGAAATTAGTAATGAGGGGCAATGGAATCAAATCTATTTATTTAATCGCAGAACAATAATGAATTATATAAAGGGGTTGAATGGATATAAGTATTACATATCCGGGATTGCCGTGGCAGCTAATAAAAAGTGTGTATTTTCAACAAATTATATTATTCAAGACAAAGAAAAACTTTATGAGGATATTACAAAACTTGATCAAAAGAAATTAAAGTATTCTATGGTCATGATGGAGCCTATGCATCTGGAAGATCTAAAATCGACAGTTTCAAGTGATTATGTGCTACCAGCTGTTAGAGGAATTGTTGATGGCAGTGGCAATATTATGGGGTATGTTATTTTATATTTTGATTATAAAGTTATTGACCAGATGTTTTCTGCAAACCTTCCGCAAGGCAGTTTGTTTCAGGTTGTTAATGAACAAGGTGCTGTTATATTTTCCAATATAAAAAACAAGACATTAAAATATGAATTGCCGGATAAAGGTTATGCTCAGAATACATATTTTGCGCAGAGTGTTGGGTGGACATTTCATATGGCAATACCATCTGAATATTACACAGCGGATATCCATAGAACTGCTTTGATTAGTGCAGCAATTACTGCAGTTATTATTACGCTGGCTTTATGTACAGCAGTAGTCATTGCTTCTAAGATTACCACAGAAATCAGTGTTTTAAGTGAAAAAATGAAATGTGTATCGCAAGGAAATTTGACCGTATGCTATGACGTGAAAGAAGAAGACGAAATTGGCCAGATGGGAAGAACCTTTAATCGTATGGTAACGAGGATTCAGGAATTGATGAATAGGGTAGCAGATGAGGAACGAGAAAAAAGACTTAATGAAATGGCATTTCTGCAGGCACAAATTAATCCTCATTTTGTATCAAATGTAATGAATAACGTTGTATGGATGGCTAAAATACAGCATGCAGAAAATATTATTCCTTTGGTAAATTCATTAAATGCGTTGCTGCAAAACGTAATGCATCAAAATCGAGAGTTTATATATCTAAAAAATGAACTGGAATATGTGGACAACTATCTGACAATTATGGAATACAGTGGTAGTTATGATTTTGTGCTGGAAAAAAAAGTTGAAGATGATACTCTATCCTTATTCCTTCCTAGATTTATTCTGCAGCCTATTGTAGAAAACGCTATTTACCATGGACAACCAGCTGACTTATCACGGCAGGGGAAAATTATAATTTCTGCTAAAGCTGAAGAAGGTTTTCTCAAAATTACTGTTGAGGATAACGGAGAGGGGATTTCAGTGAAAGAAGCTAATGATATTTTAAGATGGAGAAAACAAAAAAAGAACTCTTTTAATGGGATTGGCATTGTAAATGTAAATGAAAGAATACGCTTGTATTTTGGGGACCCTTATGGAGTGCACTTTGTCAGTGAAGAAGGGAAATATACCAGATGCATTTTAACATTGCCTTTAATTAAGGAGGAGACAAAATGGCCAAAATAAAGGTGGTATTAGTTGACGATGAATTGACTGCTCGAAATACAATAAAAGCGTATCTTGCATTTCATAATACATACGAAGTTATAGCTGACTTTAATAATGGAAAGACTGCATTAGAGTGGCTTAGGATGAATAAAACAGATATCTTATTATGTGATATGCAGATGCCAGAGATAAATGGTGTGGAATTAATGAGATGTGTACATATTATCGACGAGTATCTTCCTATTGTTGCTATCAGTGGATACGATGACTTTAATTATGTTAGGGGAAGTCTGATAAATGGAGCAGCAAATTATTTACTTAAACATGAGCTTACAAAAGAACAGCTTATTCTTATACTTGATCAGGTACGAGACAGATATCGTATTACACCAGAAGGGAGAGAAACTTATCAAAAGAAGGGATATTGTATAGAGGATGAATCACAATTTTCTGAGAAAATAATAAAAAACCTAGTAGACGAAGGGAAAATAGATTTTAGCTGTCAGAATATTGTGCCAATTGCAATAAGCCCCGATTTTAAATTACACAAAGGAATCAATCCGGCAGAATATAAACAAGATATATGTAAAGCAATTATGGATATGTTGGTTCAGATATTAACCGATAACTACCAGTACTTAACTTGCATAACAAAAAGAAATCATATCATATTATTGCTTTCTTTTAAAGAAGCAAACAGTACACTTTATATGATAAATTCTCAGAATAATTTGGTGGGACGCTTGCAAAGGCAGATTGTGAGAATGCTGGATATTACTGCGACAGTGATCAACGGGGATGTACATAGAAGTTTAGAGAGTGCAGTAAAAGAAGCAGAAAAAATGGAAATATTACTGTTGGATAAACTATATCTGGGTGGAAATAGAATTACGGCTTTTACAGTAAGCAAAGGGATTTCTTATTGCAATGGAGAATTAGCAGGGGCGCTATGGGAGAAGCTGATATTTGAGTTAGAAAATAAAATGAAGGCATGTATAGATACAGTATACGAAATGCTAACAACGATGGAACGTGATAGGTATACCAAAGACAGGTTATGTCAAAACTGCGTAGATATAATATCTTTACTTGAGAAATATGAATATATTACAGAATTGGAAAAAAGGCAGACATTATCAATAATGAGTGAATATGAAGAATATGAGCAGTTTCGTAGAGATATACTTGAGTTATTACATCAAAATATTCAATATGTCAGATCTGAGAGAAAACAGCGTTATTCTTTGCCGGTAAGTCAAGTAATTGAATATGTAGAACTGAATATATCTACGGATATTTCTTTGGAGAAATGTGCCGAGTTAGTGGGAAGTAGTTATTCTCATCTTAGTAGAGCCTTCAAAAAAGAAACAGGAATGAGATTTGTAGAATATTTAAATTACCAGAGAGTTAATAAAGCAAAAAGTCTTCTTATTTGTAAGATATTCTCCATGAAACAGATTGTAGAAATGTCAGGGTTTAGAAATTATAACTACTTTTTCAAAGTTTTTAAAGAAATTGAAGGAAGAACACCCAGTGAGTTTATGACAAAAAAATAGAGTATTTGTTAAAAAATTGTTATCTTTTTTATTATCTTTTGCCTTTATACTGTGTGTAATGGAGGTGGAAGTTAAATGAAGAAATATAGTAAAAAGAATGATAAATCTGCATACCTTTATATCCTGCCCTTGCTGATTCTATCTTTTGTTCTGGTTTACTACTGCATTGTTAAAACTTTAATTGTAAGCTTTACAGATTGGGATGGAATGTCAGAAAGTTTTCATCTTGTGGGACTTAGTAATTATCAAAAGATGTTTACTGATAATGTTTTTTGGAAAGCAGTATTCAATAATATTGTTTTCTTTTTTGGTACAGTTTTTATTCAGGGGCTTCTAGGATTTGTACTTGCTGTTTTTTTGAAAAAAAAGTTATTTGGCTCAAATATTTTTAAGGCAATTTATTTACTGCCTATTGCAATGGCAACATCAATAATTACAGCTATTTTTAAAATTATTATGGATCCAACCAATGGAACACTTAATCGTTTTCTTCGAGCTATAAATCTAGGAAGTCTGGCCCAAAGCTGGCTTGGGGATCCTAGGATAGTATTAGTCTCAGTAATTTTGGTCAATATTTTCCAATGGATGGGATTTTCAATGATTACATATTATGCAGGACTAATGAGCCTTCCTGAAGATGTATATGAAGCAGCAAAAATTGATGGTGCCGGCTTTTGGAGGACAACTTTCTGGGTGACATTTCCAATGTTGAAAGGAACAACTAATGTTTTAATTGTTCTTGGGATAGTGGGATCATTAAAGACGTTTGATTTAGTTAAACTCCTGACCCAAGGAGGACCCGGAAGAGCATCTACAGTGCTAAATACTTATTTGTATGAAAAGGCATTTAATGATTTTAATGCTGGCGGAGCAGCATCCATAGGTGTATCTATTCTAATTATTGCGATGATCATGTCGGTTCTGCAAATAAGACTGGGAAGGGAGAAGTGAAAAATGCGAATAAGAAAGAAATCACAATCAACGTTTTCAACATATGCAATCTTGATTTTTTTTGCGCTAATCTGGATCATGCCATTGAGTATTGCTGTAATAAAATCTTTCACAGTTAATGGACTTGGAAATTATGCATATGTTCTATCCTACGAGAAAATCAATTATTTCAGAGTTGTTTTTAATAGTTTAGTTATTGGAGTTGTAACCTCAGCCACGGTTACAGTTATAACTGCTTTAGCTGCGTTTGCCTTCGCTAAAATGCATTTTATCGGACAGAAAGTAATTTACGGCTGCATCCTGGCCTGTTTGGCTGTTCCTGTTGCAGCAGTAACAAGTCCGTTATTTTCTACAATAAAAAATTTAGGGCTTCTTGATACACATCTAGGTGTAATCATCCCCCTCATTGCATTTAATTCACCAATGATGCTTTTAATGATAAAAAATTATTTTGATACTATACCGGATGAGCTGTTGGAAAGTGTAAGAATTGATGGAGGTACAAGTTTTTGTATTTGGCGCCAATTTATGATTCCTTTAAGTGTACCTATTATTGCAAATGTGCTGATTCTTACGTTCATTTATTCATGGAACGATTATCTTGTACCACTTTTGGTTATGAGAAGTGAAGAAAATTACCCAGTTACCCTTGCAGCACAATATTTCATGTCAAGTACTTATCAGAGCCCTGTGGATGTGGCGAGAATTTATGCGGTTATGATATTGCTGGCACTCCCATCAATATTAGTCTACCTTGCAAGTCAAAGATTTCTAGTGTCAGGTATTACATCCGGATCAGTGAAAGGATAGGAAAATGGAAAGAAAAGATATGTTTTGTAATCCGGTTACTTTTTCAGATGGTAAGAGACACACAAATCCAGATCCTTATATCTTGCGTTGGTGTGGTAAATATTATTGTTATGCCACAGACGAATATGGTGTTAAAGTTTGTATTTCTGAGGACCTTACCTGTTGGACGGATAGAGGTTATGCAATAAAAGAGGAAGAATATAGAAATTACTGGGCACCTGCGGTCATCTACATTAATGGGGGGTTTTACCTGTTCTACTCTAATGTACCGAAGGAGTCAGAAGAGTGTCATGACGAATGCCTAAAACTAGCAGTATCAGACAACGCAGAGGGTCCCTTTGTATGGAAGAAAACTTTTTTTAGTAAATTTTCCATAGATCCTCATCCTCTAATGTGGAGCGGAAAGTTACATTTATTTTATTCAGTAAATGACTGGATTGGAACTGAGATGAAGCGTGCGGGGACCTGTATTGTGGTGGATGAAATGAAAACACCCGAATGTTTAAAGATGCGTCCAAGAGATGTTGTACTGCCAAGCCTGAAGCAAGAAATTTATGAAGAAAACAGATTTGGCGATGGCAGAGATTGGTATACTATTGAGGGAGCTGCACCAATTGTACGCGGAAAGTACTTTTGGTTGTTATATTCCGCAAACGCATATGTAAATGAGGATTATTTTGTGGGTACAGCAGTTGCGGAGTGTCGGGAAAAATTTAAGGATATGATATGGAGGAAATATCCGTCAGAAGAACTATGGTATCCTCTCTTAAAGAAAAATAATATGGTGGAAGGCACAGGGCATAATACCGTTGAGAAGTCACCTAATATGATGGAAGATTGGATTATCTATCATGGTAGGAAAGCAGAAGAAAAAATCAACCCTCATATAGAGCAGCGTGAAATGTATATAGAGCCCCTTTATTTTAGCGGAAAACGAATTGTATGTTTCGGACCAACAACTCAACTACAAGAAAAACCGGGAATACCGGATGTAGAGGTCAGAGATAAGTTAATCAGTGCAAATAAGGTGATTTGTAGAAGCAGTGAATTTTATATAGCAGAAACTTGGGTCTCGGCAGTAAATAATCATGGCGGTATGCGATACGGTATTGCCGTCGATTACATAAATCAAGAAAATTATATAGAAATACAAATATGCAGCGGTAAAAACCGGATAAGGGTTATACAGTCTCTGGAGTCTATACAAATGTGTATGATAGATGAAAGGCTTGAAAAAACTTTTAATCATACAGTACCACATTTAATTCGTATTCAGAAAATATATAATCAATTTGAAATACAAATTGATTATACCACCAGGCTATCTTTTGTGAACGCTCAAAATTCAAAAAATGAAAAGCTGAGAGTAGTGAGTGCGATACCCTATTTTTCAAGGATGCATTTACATAGCTTTATACTGACAAAGGGAATTATACTTGAAGCAGAACGACTCTGCTATTTAAGTAAGCTCTACCAAGTAAGCCAGGCAATAGTGGACAAAAGTGGGCTGTATAGTATAGAAAAAAAGATAAAATTAGAGAGAACATGTCATTCGAGTGATTTTACAGAAGAATTTCAGTTTGAAACAACAGAAAAGGAAAGTGGAGTATATTTTGAGTGGGAAGAAGGCGGAACAATTGTAATAGATTATTTAGAATCACAGTTTTCTGTTTATTACATTCGACGGGGAAATAGAGAATGGCTGATTATTGATGGAAAAAAGAAAGAGGTCCAAACCAGAAATTGTGTTAAAACACAGTTAAGAATTTTTTTGGAAAATATTAAAATTACAGAGTACAGATTAACAAAAAAATCAATCTAAAAGCAAATTTATGGAGTAAATAGAAGACAAAAAAACGTGTATTCTGAGTATATAAAAATCAGGAGGTAAATAATAATGAAAAAGAAAAAAATTCTTGCAATGTTTACAGCCCTTCTTATGGTCATGTCAATGACTGGTTGTGGATCAACAAATGAAGAAAATAAGGAAGGTACTAAAGTAAAGGACGATCAGATTACATTAAGTTTCTGGTCATGGCTTCCAACAAATGATCAGTCAGATGAGTTGATAAAAGGATTTGAAAAAGAAAATCCTGATATCAAAATTGATTACACGCGTACGGAGCAAGAGGATTTTTTTGAAAAATTGCAAGTAGCCATGGCTTCGGGAACAGGTCCTGATCTTTATGGGATGACGACGGGTTCTATGATGAAACAATATGCAAAGTTTTCGGTAAATATGAAAGATACGGCAGATGAATATTGGAAGGACTGGTCCAATAAGATCAATGAAAACGCAGTAGAACAGTGTACCACAGAAGATGGAACCATGGCAGGTATGCCTCTTTTAGTCGCCGGAATGACTACTCTTATGTACAACAAAACACTAATGGAGGAGTGTGGCATTGAAAAAGTCCCTACTACATATATAGAACTTCAAGAAGCTGCTGAAAAAGCAAAAGATCAAGGATATGTATGTGTGGCAGCAGGCGCATCTGATGATTGGGTGAATTCAGACTGGTTTGTACAGGCCTCAAATGAATTTGAAAAGGGAGCTGTTTATGAAGCTGAAAAAGGAGAGCGGAAATGGACAGATCAATGCTTTGTGGATACAATGGCCGCCTGGCAGAAGATGTTTACGGATGGCATTTTTGAAGAGGGTGCTTTGGGGGTAGCCACTTACCCAGATGCTCGAGATCAATATTTCTTTGCAAGAAAATCGGTATTTTTTATGACTGGATCATGGCACTTGGGACCAACATCACCGACAAATTCTGAACTTGAGGGTACAGAGATTCAGAAAAACAATGATGTTATTGGCATGGAAGCATTCCCTTCTGTATCAGACAATAATCAGATTCTGGGTACATCAGGTGTAGATGTGATGATTAGCATGAATAAAGACTGCAAAGAAAAAGAGGCAGCCATGAAATTTATTGAGTATATGTCAAATGGTGAAGGGCAGCAGTATTGGGTTAATTATTTACAGGGCTCACCTGTATCAAATGAAATTTCCTATACAGGTGAAGTGAATGGTGAATTACAGCAGCAGTCAATAGATAATATAAATCAATATGTGGCAGATGCAGCGGGCAGTAGAAAGTTATCTGACAGTCAGCTTGAGAAAGCAATTCAGGTTGCAATGCAAAACGTTGCGGCAGGAGCAGATCCATCTAAAGAGCTTAAGAATGTTCAGGCAGTGGCGGATGCACAGTAAATCTACCATTTAAAAATAAAATATATCCGGTGATAATATTTTTATTGCCGGATACATTTTTTGATTTTTATCAATATATTAGTAAATAAGTTAAAAAACTAATAACAATAAAAGTTATCATTATTATATATTGACATAAGAAACACATGCTGTTATAATTCAACTATAAGTTAGAAGAAACTAACTCAATTGATTAATTAAACAGGAGGTGTTACAATGTCATATATTAATAAAATGATTGATGATTTTTCTGTACAAGCATATGCAAATGATGATTTTAAAACAGTTACAAAAGATGATGTACTTGGAAAATGGAGCGTTTTTTTCTTTTATCCTGCAGACTTTACTTTTGTTTGCCCAACTGAACTGGAAGATTTAGCAGATAAATATAATGAATTTAAGGAAGTTGGTTGCGAAATATACAGTGTGTCTTGTGACAGCCACTTTGTTCATAAAGCATGGCATGATGCATCCGAGACTATTAAAAAAATACAGTTTCCTATGCTTGCTGACCCTACTGGTACATTGGCCAAATCATTTGGAGTGCTGATTGAAGAAGACGGGATGGCGGAACGAGGAAGTTTTATTGTAAACCCTGAAGGTAAAATTGTTGCTTATGAAGTGACAGCAAGCAATGTGGGCAGAAATGCGGACGAGCTGTTTCGTCGTGTGCAGGCATCTCAGTTCGTAGCCGAACATGGAGATCAGGTTTGCCCTGCCAGATGGAAACCAGGGAAAAGCACATTGAAACCGGGTCTGGATCTTGTTGGCCAGATTTAAATAACTAACTAAATAAATTTTGTGAATTTATGCAGAGGTACAGGAAGAATAATTTCTTGTACCTCTTTTTTGCTCTTTACTATTGCTCTTCAATTTGAATTGCCAAACAGAATCTGCAGTCGTATAATGAATATAAATTATATCTGTCATTTCATTCGATGACAGCAGAAAATCAGGAGGTAATAAATGGTACAGATAATAGCAGACAGTACTTGTGATATTGCTGAAGAGCTGGTAAAGGAATATCATTTGATTACACTGCCTCTGGTAATTACTGCAGAAGGTAAAGAATATTTAGACGGTGTAGATTTAAAGATTGAGCAGGTATATGAACTAATGAGAAGAGATATACTGCCCCAGACAGCACAAATTCCTTATGATATTATTTATCATGCCTTTGAAGAGTGCTGTAAAAAAGGAAATGATTTTATTTATATAACATTTTCCAGTAAAATGTCAGGATGTTACTCTTTTGCACATATGCTGACAAAAGAATTGCAAATAAAATACCCAGAGGTACAAATGGAAATTGTGGATTCACAAGGAGGTTCTGGTGCAACAGGATTAATTGTACTTGAAGCATTAAAAATGGCTGCCTTAGGTGATACAATGGAAAAAATATTAAACAAAATTGAATTTATGGTAGAACATGTTGAGCATATTTTTACTGTTGCAGATTTAAACTGGATGGTAAAAGGAGGGCGTATCAATAAACCGTTGGGTTTTGTAGGCAATGTACTTAACATCCGGCCTTGGCTTGATGTGGAAGATGGAAAAATGGTTCTAAAAGGAATGGTAAGAGGAGATAAAAAGGCTATATCAACTGTTGCGGACGAAGTAATTCAACGAGTCAGACAGTTTCAAAATCAATTAATAGCTATCACTCATGCAGATGATTTAGACTCAGCAAAAAAAATTGAAAACAAACTTAAGGCAGCTCTTCCTGCTTGTCGGACAGCAATTAGTCAGATTGGTGGTGTGCTGGGAGTACATCTGGGAATGGGGGGAATCGGTGTATTTTTCTTCAATGAGAAGCCGGCTGAATACCACTTTTAATAATAGTAACTATTACTGAAATAAGTCTTGCAAAAAATAGAAGTTAATGATATAGTTTAATCATAAACAAGATAGAATTATCTATTCACAAGTTGAAAAAAAGTTATTTAGATTTATCACAGAAGATAAAATTCTGGACATTGACATTATATTTTTCGGGACTATAATTAGATTATGGAAAGTGATAATAACTGCTGAGATGCAAAAACTAATTCTAAGGAGGTATTTTTTATGGACAAAAAAGTAACAAGTTTATTAAACGAACAGATTAACAAAGAATTATACTCTGCATATCTATATCTGGATATGGCTAATTTTTATACGGCCAAAGGGCTGGATGGTTTTGCGAACTGGTTCGAGGTGCAAGCAAAAGAAGAGCAGGATCACGCAATGCTGATTTATCAGTATATGCAGAATAACAGCCAGAAAGTAGTGCTGGAAGCTATTGGGAAACCTGATCAGGTCTATAGTGAATTAATTGACCCTCTTAAGGCGTCACTTGTACATGAAGAGTATATTACAGAGCAGATTCACAACATTTATGGTGCTGCTCATGAAGTGAATGATTTCCGAACTGTACAGTTTTTAGATTGGTTCGTAAAAGAACAAGGAGAGGAAGAAAAGAACTCTACAGATCTTATTACAAAGATGGAGTTATTTGGCGGAGAAGCAAAAGGTCTTTATATGCTGGATGCAGAGCTGAAAGCAAGAGTTTATACAGCGCCTTCACTTGTTTTATAAGCTTAAAATTGAGGTGGGATTTACCATTACGGTGAATCCCATTTTTTGTTTGCATATAAATATTCATGGTGTAACTATGTTGCTTAATTATTTTTCTTGTATAATATTTTTCATATCTAAAGGAAGTGGGGCAGTAAATTCCATATGTTTTCCGGTAACTGGATGGTCAAAAGCAAGGCGATAGGAGTGAAGAGCCTGCCTGTTTATATATTCCATATCCGGATTATATAGATAATCACCTAATAAAGGAAACCCAAGGTGCTTCAGATGAATTCTGATTTGATGGGTACGACCTGTTTCTAATTGCAGAGAAACAAGGCTAAAACCATGTTCGCATTTTACAACACGGTAATGGGTAACAGCTGATTCGCCGTGATCAAAATCAACTGTACGTTCTATAATTGAGCCAGGCTTTCGGGAAAGCGGGGCATTAATTGTTCCATGGCTGGGGCTCACACTACCCCGAACTATAGCAAGGTATTCACGTCGTATATCATGGTGGACAGTCATGCTGGATAATCTGCTTGCACTTAAAATATGTTTGGCAACCACAGTGAGTCCCGAAGTATCTCTATCCAAACGATTGGTACAGCGAAATACGAAGGGCTTTTGCTGGTTCATATAGTACCAGGCAAGTCCGTTAGCTAAAGTATTTGTATGGTTGTTTGCAGAAGGATGCAGCGGCATTTTTGCAGGTTTATTAACGACTACTATATCTTCATCTTCATAAATTAAATTAAGAGGTATATATACAGGAGGCACGTTTGGGGAGAAATAGATTTCCTGTATTTGCACAATAAGGATATCCCCCTCCACCACTGTATGTTTAAGATAGCAGGGGCTTCCATTTAAGAGAATACCTTCTGGCATTTTTTTTAAATCTGTAAGGTTTTGGCGCGAGTATCCCAGTCTTCTAAGATATTGATCCACACGGATATCTGTATCTTTTTTCGAGATTTTATAAGTAATACGTCTGCTCATAATAATTTGGTCTTCTATTTCCTTTCAGGCAATGTTCATATTTATATTATAGCATATCTATTAGGGTTCTTCTCTGTATTACAAAAAACGGTTACGGTAAAAAGTTTTAAAAGAAAATAAAAGTGCTGTAAATTCTGCGGTGTTTCTTGTATAATAAAAAAAGTTATGATTTTAATAATCATACTCAGGAGCAAGAAGAGAGGTACTTAAAAGATGGATATTAATCAAAAGTTAACAGAAGAACTGGAAGTTAAGCGCTGGCAGGTGGATGCGGCAGTTAAGTTAATTGATGAGGGAAATACTATTCCTTTCATTTCACGATACAGAAAGGAGGTCACAGGTTCTTTAGATGATGAACAGCTTCGAAAGCTTCATGAACGATTAGTATATCTACGCAATCTTGAGGAGAAAAAACAACAGGTTTTGTCAAGTATTAATGAGCAGGGAAAACTTAGCGAAGAACTTAAATCACAGATTTTAGCAGCAGAGACAATGGTTGTGGTAGAAGATCTGTACCGTCCTTATAGACCAAAACGCCGAACCAGAGCAACTATAGCGAAAGAAAAAGGGTTAGAACCTCTGGCATTGCAGATTATGCTGCAGAAGATTACTGGTCCGTTGGAAAAAGAGGCTGAAAAATACCTTTCAGAGGAAAATGAGGTCAATTCAATAGAAGAGGCAATTTCAGGAGCAAAGGATATTATCGCGGAAACAATATCAGATGAGGCTGATTATAGAAGCTGGATACGTAAAATCACATTTCAAAAGGGTAAACTGGTATCTGCCGCAAAAGAGCCTGAAGCAGAATCTGTATACGAAATGTATTATGAATTTGAAGAACCTCTCGAGAAGCTGGCAGGACATAGGATACTTGCGCTGAACAGGGGAGAAAAAGAAAAGATATTGTCGGTGAAAATTGAGGCACCAGAGGAAGACATCATTCGGTATCTGGAAAAAAAGATAATTCACCAAAAGAATATTTATACTGAGCAGGCGCTTAAAGAAGTGGCAGAAGATAGTTATAAGCGGTTGATAGCTCCTGCTATTGAGCGGGAAATAAGAAATGAATTAACAGAAAAAGCAGAAAACGGAGCTATAGAGGTGTTTGGTAAGAATCTTCATCAGCTTCTTATGCAGCCCCCTATTACAGGACAGGTTGTACTTGGATGGGATCCAGCATTTCGTACCGGATGCAAACTGGCCGTTGTGGATACAACCGGTAAAGTATTGGGAACTACAGTCATTTATCCTACTGCACCCACATCTCCGCAAAAAATTAAGGCGGCAAAGGATCTGCTGAAAAAGATTATTACAAAATATAATATTACTTTAATTTCATTGGGTAATGGTACGGCATCAAGGGAATCAGAACAGATTATTGTAGAACTGCTTAAAGAAATTCCGGAAAAAGTACAATATGTGATCGTTAATGAAGCGGGAGCATCAGTCTATTCAGCGAGTAAACTGGCTACCGAAGAGTTTCCCAAATTTGATGTGGGACAAAGAAGCGCAGCTTCTATAGCAAGGCGTCTTCAGGATCCGTTGGCAGAACTGGTCAAAATCGATCCAAAATCTATTGGTGTGGGGCAGTATCAGCATGATATGAACCAGAAGAAACTTGGAGAGTCTCTTAGCGGTGTAGTGGAGGACTGTGTAAATAAGGTTGGAGTGGATTTAAATACTGCTTCAGCGCCATTGCTTTCATATATTTCCGGAATATCTGGTACAATTGCAAAAAATATTGTCATATACAGAGAGGAAAATGGAAAGTTTAAAAGTCGCAAGGAACTGCTGAAAGTGGCTAAGCTAGGACCTAAGGCCTATGAACAGTGTGCAGGATTTATGCGTATTATGGATGGTGAGAATCCTTTTGACGCTACTGGGGTACATCCGGAATCATATGAAGCAGCCGTAAAATTGTTGGAGAAACAGGGATTTTCAGCCGAAGATGTTACCGGAGGAAATCTTACGGGCTTATCCCTTACAATACGAGATAGTAAAAAACTGGCAGAAGAACTGGCAGTGGGAGAAATTACTCTTCTGGATATCGTAAAGGAGCTGGAAAAGCCTGCAAGAGATCCAAGGGATGAGATGCCTCGTCCTATTCTTCGGACAGATGTGCTGGATATGAAAGATTTAAAAGAAGGCATGGTCTTGAAGGGTACGGTTCGAAATGTTATAGATTTCGGAGTGTTTGTGGATATTGGAGTACATCAGGATGGCTTGGTTCATATATCTCAAATTACAGACAAATATATTAAACATCCACTGGAAGCTGTCAGTGTTGGTGATATTGTAGATGTTAAGGTAATGAGTATTGATTTAAAGAAGAAGAGAATTCAGCTTACGATGAGAGGTATTCAGTAAAAGATTTTATGAAGGAGTGAATGTGACGTAGGATGTCATTTCACTCCTTTTTTGTTGGTTGGAAATATTTGCTATGTAAGAGGTAAAACTGCTTTTCGAAGACGGATACCAAGGATTGCGGAGATAATAATTTTTAGAATATCTCCGGCAAGATAAGGAAGGACTCCAACAGCCAGAGCGGAAGAAAAAGTAAGATTCATCTGAAAGGCAAGCCATATAGTTCCAAAAAGGTAGCAAATACCGTTTCCAATTGCCATTCCGATAAATGCTGGTATGTATTTGCCTGGAAAACGTTCAATAAAGAAACCGGATATTAGAGCCATAAAGATGAATCCAATAAGATACCCTCCTGTTGGGCCTGCAAGTTTACCGATTCCACCTGTGAAAGCAGAAAATACTGGAAGTCCGGCTATGCCGAGAAAAAGATAAGTAAGGTAACTTACTGTACCATATTTCATGCCCAGTACAAAGACTGAAAGACAGATAGCCAGACTGGTAAGAGATAATGGTACAGGGCTGGTGGGAAGTGGTATGGATAGTGGTCCAAGAATACAGATTACGGCAGTCATCACTCCGGACAAAGAAATTTTCTTAATGGAAAAAGCTGGTTTGTTAGTAAGTTTTTTCATGGTTTTCTCCCTATTACTTTTGATTTTGTTTCAAGTATATTAGAAAACAATTAATTTGTCAACTTAATAGTTAAGAAAGTTAACAATTTAAAAAAAGTGATTTTGGTATGATTAACGCTTACAATTTGAAGCGCTAATAACGTTCAAAAACCCTGCTGTTTTGTTGAAAGATGTGGAATATTGTGGTAAGATGATGATATTAATTAAAAAGGAGCATTTGATCATGCAAAAGAAAAAAAAGGAAAGAGAAAGAGCAAAAGCTACAGGTGGAAAAGGATTTAAAACCATCTCCGCCAAAATCCTGACATTTATTGGGGGGACAATCGTCCTTTCATTTGTAATTCTGCTTCTGATTATTACCAAGATCACAGATAATTCGGTGACTAAACTCAGAAACAACGAATTGGCGGCACAGTCTCAGGCGGCGGCAAATGATATCAATAGTTACTTTATATCATATTATGAGGCTGTTAGCGTGGTTGCGAACAACAGTGCAGTACAGTCACTCGTTAGTGAAGCAACAGGCAATACCAAAATGCCTCAGGCCTCCAATTTTGACGAAGTGGTAAACACTCTGGATAACATCAAGTCTACAAGCAGCGATGCGGTTATGTCTATAGTTGTTGCAGATGTTGATACCAGTCAGTTCGTGGCAAGTGACGGCTCACTCTCGGCTGATGATTGGGTCATTACCAGCCGAGCTTGGTTTCAGCAGCTCCAGACAGAAGGAAAGCCTATTATGTCTGCACCCTATCTCGATGTAATAACAAATAAACAGGTTGTTGGTATCTCAGCACCTGTATTTGCAAAGGGGACAGAAGAAATTATTGGTGCCGTGAATATAGATCTTGCACTGGATGAAGTGGGGAAAATGATGGATTCCTATGAGCTGGGTGATACCGGACGTTTTATGCTGACATCAAGTGATGGCCAGATAATATATCATCCAAACGAAGATCTTGTTAATCAGAATATTTCAGATGTTAATATGTCAGATAATCTGCGTCAGGCATTGGAATCTCAGACAACGGGGAGTATTCGTTACCAACTGAATGATGATGACAGTAATGGTTATGTAGCTGTTGTTGGGAGCACAGGCTGGACCCTGACTACGGGAATGCCTGATAAGGAGTATAATCAGGCGTATACGGCGGTAAGAAATACCACTCTTATTATATTTATTATTGTATTACTGGTAGTAGCGGCAGTTATTCTTCTGATATCAAGACAGATTGTAACACCGATTAAAAAGTTAACAAGTACTGCGGATTCAATTGCTGAAGGAGATCTGGATGTTGTAATTGATCTTCATTCTTCTGATGAAACAGGCCGTATGGGGGATGCACTTAACCGTACCGTTGTTCAGCTTCGCAGGTATACCGCGTACATAAGTGAGATCACAAAGACGTTGGAAAATATGGCAAAAGGAGATATGAGAATACATTTGGAAGAGGATTATGTGGGCGAGTTCGCATCAATCCGCACAGCATTTGGAGATATCTCTCAGTCTTTAAACCATGCACTACACTTGATTAATGATACTGCTGAACAGGTCAGCGTTGGTGCAGACCAGGTATCTAATGGTGCACAGGCATTGGCAGCAGGGTCAACTGAACAGGCAGCATCTATAGAAGAACTTAGCGCCTCTGTTATGACCATTGCAAATCAGGCTGAAGAAAATTCGGAAAATGTTAAGACAGCCACCCAGTACGTAGCAATGACTGGCACAGATGTCACTTCAGGAAATGAGCATATGGCACAGCTTACCGAAGCAATGAATGAAATAGGCTCTGCTTCTGACCAGATAGCAAATATTACAAAGGTAATTGAGGATATTGCATTCCAGACAAATATATTAGCTTTGAATGCGGCTATTGAAGCCGCTCGCGCAGGCGATGCCGGCAAGGGATTTGCAGTTGTAGCAGATGAGGTGCGAAGCCTGGCAGCAAAATCAGCAGAGGCTGCAAAACAGACAGCAGATTTAATACATCATTCTGTAATTACTGTTTCTAAAGGAACGCAGATTACAACGGAAACCGCGAAAATATTGCAGCAGGTGGAAGATAGCACAATAAAAGTTACTGAAAGTTTCACAAAGATCGAGCAGGCGTCTGCAGAGCAGGCTAATGCAATTGAACAGGTGAAATTGGGACTTACACAAGTGTCGGCCGTAGTACAGACAAATGCAGCAACAGCAGAAGAAAATTCTGCGACAAGTGAGGAGATGTCTGCCCAGGCGTCTGCGCTTCGTACTGAAGTAGGTAGATTTAAACTGGAAAAGTCAACTATGAATAAGGATATATTGGAAGCCTCTCAGCAGACGGAAGTACCCGAGGTAAAGGAAAAAGTACAGGAAAATATTTCCGGACTGGGTAAGTATTAAGATAGAATTTAGCTGTGATTAAAAGGCAGGCTGCATAAAACTGAGCATTTCATATTCTAACAACAGGGGTAAACATTATGAAGAAAGAGTATATTCAGGACATGCTAAGTAGTCTGCCGGTGGGCGTTGGCTATTTAAGACTGTTATTAGACAGTAATAATGAGGTTACAGATTATATGTATCTTGACCTTAATCTGGCTTTTGAGGAGCTTTCGGGCTGGAAAAGGGCAGAAATTGTGAATAAAAGTGCATTTTCAGTTTGGGGGACAGGCTCCGTTTATCTGTACTGGCTCAATTATTATACCAGTGTTTTTACATCAGGTAAAACCAAGGAAGTTATTCGATGGTCCAGTAAACAGAAACAATTTCTGTCCGTTACGGTAATACCGGCTGAAGAGAACCTTCTTATGATAATATTACGAAGGACAGAGAAAACGTGGGCCGGGAAAAAAGAAAAACAGTTTCTTGAGGATAATAAATGTGTTGCAATAGAACGAACAATTAACCCTGAAAAAGAAACAGCAGATAATGGGGAAAGTAAACAAATAGAATTTCTGACCTGCCATGACGTACTAACCGGATTATATAACCGAAACTATATGGATACAATCATAAGCAGTCTTGATAATGAGAAACATCTTCCAATATCGGTGATTATGGGAGACATTAATGGTCTAAAATTTGTAAATGATGTGTTTGGTCACGAGACCGGAGATATATTGCTGCAAAAAGCAGCGCATTTACTGGTGAAGCACGGTGGGAATAACAGTAAGATTGCGAGATGGGGGGGCGATGAATTTATTGTACTTATGCCCGGTACTCCTTTAGTAACAGTGGAAAAGATAATTCGGGATATTAAAAATACAGAAACGATAATTAATGACAAAGGACTGGAGTTAAGCCTCTCACTTGGCTGTGCCAGCAAAACATTGATTAACGAAAATGTTCGTGTTGTTTTTAAAGAAGCAGAGGAACATATGTATCATCAGAAACTTTTGGAGGAAAAGAGTTGCCGTAACGCAATTATAAATACACTCCTTGTTACTCTCTATGAACAAAGTAATGAAACGGAAGAACACTCAAAAAGAATTGAAAGATACTGTCACTCAATGGGGCGGATTCTAAAGTTTTCTTCTAAAGAAATGGATGAGCTGTCCTTGCTGGCACTCTTGCACGATATTGGAAAAGTAAGTATTGATCCATCTATTCTTCAAAAACCAGGGCCTTTAACTGCAGATGAGTGGAAGGAAATGAAGAGGCATCCTGAAATTGGATATCGGATTGTACAATCTATGCCTGAACTAGCAGCAGTGTCAAAATTGGTTCTTTCACATCATGAACGATGGGATGGTTTGGGATATCCTCACGGTTTAAAAGGTGAGAATATCCCGCTTGCCTGTCGTATTCTTGCGGTTGCAGATGCCTTTGATGCAATGACAAATAATCGTGTATATAGAAGGGCAATGACTGCTCGTGAAGCAATGGATGAACTTTTGAAATTCGCAGGCACACAGTTCGATACAGAAATTGTAAAACTATTTATCCGTATTTTAAAGAGTAATGAAGAGCATATTTACAGGGACAGGTATTTGGCCGAGAAATTCAGCAAATTAAAATAAAAGTATTATTAATATAAAGTTGTATAAGGCATTTCTGGGGAGCTAACAGCCATTTAAGGAGGTAAGTAATGAAGGTTTCAACAAAAGGACGCTATGCATTGCGAATTATGGTTGATCTTGCAGAACATGATGATGGAGAATACATAAGACTAAAAGAAATAGCAAAGAGGCAGATGATCACGCAGAAATATATGGAACAGATCATGCCTCTGCTTACCAAGTCGGGGTATGTGAAAAGTTACAGAGGTAATAACGGAGGATACATGCTTGCAAGGAAAGCGCAAGAATATACTGTGGGTGAAATTCTACAGACAACAGAGGGCAGTCTGGCTCCTATACGTTGTCTTGAGGATACCCCCAATAGATGTGTGCGCAGTGAGCAGTGTGAAACGTTATCTTTTTGGGAAGGTCTGTGGAGAGTAATAACCGAATATACGGACGGTATAACGCTGGCGGATATTGTAAGTCAACACAATGACAAATTATAATCAGAATGAAGTTAATAGGTATTTCGAGCTAAGGTCTTCCCTTAAAAAGGGGAAGATTTTTTTTATTCAAAAAGAAAACAAAAGATAATATAAGCCAAATTATAAAAAAGTATTGACAGTATTTTTAAATAATGATACTATACCTACTAATCCTATATGAAAGATATGTATTAATTAAAAACCACATAAAGTAAGACTTGAAAGGAGAACACATGGACAAAACAGAAGAGCGAATCATAGAGATTATTGAAGAAAACAGAAGTGCCATTCTAGAGTTTGCAAATGATGTTTATCATCATGGTGAATTGGGATATAAAGAGTTTAGAACAAGCGAGAAGTTTCGGAAGTTTATGGAGGGGCGTACGGAATACATAGAAGATAATCTGGCGATTACCGGAATGAAAGCGTATTTAAATACAAAGAAAAAAAATAATTTTTCCCTGGCTCTGATAGGTGAGCTGGATGCTTTAAGAATACCGGATCATGTTTTTGCAAATCCAGAAACGGATGCTGCTCACTGTTGTGGGCACCATGCACAGATGGCTGGTGTAATTGGTGCAGCTTTTGCCCTTACAAATAATGAAGTGTCTGAAAAGCTTGATGGTCAGATTGTTTTTATGTCTACACCTGCAGAAGAATATGGTGAGGTGGAGTTTAAGAAAACACTTATGGACCAAGGGAAAATAGCCTATGGCGGAGGAAAATGCGAACTGATTCGTATTGGTGCATTTGATGATATTGATACCTGTCTTGTCCATCACTCTTCAATGGAGGGAATATCTGCAGGAAGTGGAAGCAGTAATGGTTTTGTTTCAAAGGTGATTACCATCAAAGGAAAGGCTGCTCATGCAGCAGCAGAAAAAGAAAAAGGGGTAAATGCTTTGTCAGCAGCTGCACTTGGTCTTCAGGGGCTTGCGTTTAATAGAGAAACATTTCGTGATGAGGATTGCATCCGAGTTCATCCAATTATGACAAAGGGAGGGAATCTGGTAAATGTTGTACCTGACGAAGCCGTCATAGAAACACTAGTCAGAGGAAAAACTAAAGAAGCATTTTCTGATGCTGCATTTAAAACAGACAGGGCATTTAAAGCGGGAGCTATGGCCATGGGAGCCGGTTACAGAATAGAAACAATGCCTGGATATTTACCAACCCTTCCTCAGGCGGTACCTGAAGAAGTTTTGGAAGTAATAAAGGAAGTTGCAGCTCCGAAAGATGTGAATACAGATGTCCTGAATAAGCATGCAGGTGGTTCTACAGATGTGGGTGATGTTCAGCATTTGATGCCAGTATTAACGTTTAATACTGGGGGAGTATCAGGAGGACTTCATCAGACTGAATTTGCAGTGTATGACGAGGACGAGGCATATATTCTTACCGCGAAGATTTTTGCGCTTAGCGCATATCGGCTGTTAAGAAACAATGCGTCACTTGCCAAGACGTTAAAAAAGGGATATAAGCCGGTGTTCAAGTCAAAAGAAGAGTATATAGAATTTCTGGATAAATTTTATTCAGTGGAGGAAGAGGAAATATGGGAAAAGAAGACTACAAAATAACAGGGACAGTACCTAGAGAGCAGATGGTTGATGAAATCAGAAAGGCCGCAAGGCAATTTGCAATGTTGTATTTCCACTTCTGTGATGTACTGCAAAAGACATATGGTCTGGAAAAAACAAAGGAACTTGTTAGACAGACCGTTTTTGAATTGGCTGTTGACCGGACTGACCAGTTAAGAGAAAAAGCACATAAACTAGGTAAAGACACGGATACTGTAGAAGATTTTATGGAAGTAATTGACTTGCCGTTTTGTGGTTGGATTCCACAGTGGGGAGCTGACCATTGTCCATATGCCGAAACGTGGAGAAAATATTTTGATGAATACCCTTGGTTCAGAGAATTGGCACCTTATTACTGTGACGTCATAGATACGACTACCATTGAAAACTTTTCAAAACGATTGACCCATAAAATCACCCAGAATGTATTGATTGAAGGGGAAAGCTGTGAAAGAAACTACTTTGAAAGCGAGGAAGTAAAGAAAGGAAATTATACTTATGGCAGTAAAGAGTAAAGGTTCAGGGGCAGCGGTACAGACAGCTGAAGCGGGTACAGTTACAAAAAATATGGTCAGAAATTCGCAAGGTAGTAATAAGAAAAGAAGAATAACTGTAATTAACGTACTGCAGATTTTAACGGTAACTGCGTTGTTAGTCTATATGGAATATGCAGTTGCATCGGGGAAAATCAACAAGATATTTATGGCATCCCCGACAAGCATTGTAAAAGAGGCCGTGAAAATTTCTGCAGACGGGACTCTGTGGCCTCATTTAATTCTTACGCTGCAAGAGGTTTTCGTAGGATACGCACTGGCAGCGGTGTTTGGAATCGCAGTAGGGTTGATATGGACCATGTTTCCTAAAGTAGAAGAGTATAGCAATGTATTTTGTTCGGCGATAATGGCTATTCCTAAGACTGCAATATTGCCATTGCTTATTTTATGGTTTGGTATTGGATTCCAATCCAAAGTGGTTTTAATTTTTCTTTTCTCGGTTTTTCAGATTTTATATAACACAGTGACAGGAGCAAAACAGTGTAAGACGGAATATTTAAAGGTGGCTAAAGTATTTAATGCTACGAAAATACAGACTGTATTTAAAGTTATGATTCCTGCAGCACTGCCATCCATGTTCAATGGACTTAGGCTGGCAGCCGCAACTGCTCTGACAGGTGTTGTTTTTTCGGAAATGCAGTCAGCTAAAGCAGGGCTGGGATATCTGTTGTCTGAATCACAGAACCTGTTGAATACCCCAAGAATGTTCTTCCTTATCATACTGGTAACGTTGATTTCGGTATGCTTTGTAAAAATCATAGCAGCAGTTGAATATCTGCTGTGCCACAGATGGAGAAGAGTATAAATAACCCACGGATCAAATCCGTATACAGACAGAAAAAGTAGAAAAAGGAAAGAGGTATTTTATTATGAAAAAAAGAATTTTATCTGTATTATTAGCAACAGCCATGGCAGTTTCGGTTTTGGCTGGCTGTGCATCCTCTAAAGCATCTGAGACAGAAAAAAAATCAGAAACAGCAAAATCTGATGCTGAAAGTACTGACAGCGATACGATTACCATTAAGTCTTGCTTTGCAACAGGGATGACAGGTGCTGTAAATAATTATGCGATAGAAAAAGGTTTATACAAAGAACTTGGCATTGAGTTTGAAAATATCCAATGGAGCAGTAACGATGAAGTACTTTCAATGATTACCAGAGGAGAAATTGATGTAGCTGATGGTGATCCAAGTTCTTATATTCCTGCAATTTATAACGGTGTATCTGCAAAACTTGTTGGAAATATGTGGAGATATTCAGGCTGCTACTGGCTTGTTGCAAATAACGATATAAAAGATATTAGTGATTTAAAAGGAAAAACAATAGGAACCGCAGCGGCGGCAGGCGGAATGAGGCTTTCGGTCCTAAAGATGCTGGAAGAAAACGGATTAAGTGAAGATGATGTAACTTTAGTGGCAAATGGAGTTTACCAGTCAGCATATGCCACACTGACATCCGGTGAAGTTGATGCGACGATTATTCATAACCCATATGCAGCATTGGCTGAAGCAGATGGAGTAGGACACATTCTGGGTCGTGCATGGGATTATATTCCGGATTACTATACCGGAACTATTATTGCATCTGATAATATGATTGAAAAAGAACCTGAAAAACTACAGCGGTTTTTAAATGCATATTATAAAGTGCATGAAGAAGTGAAAAATGAATACTTTGATGACTTTATCTCATGGGCATCAGAGAAGATGAACACCTCTGAAGATGTAATGAGAAAAGCTGTTGAATCAGAAATTGATGTATGGTTCGATTATCCTGTAATTCCAGAAGACAGAATAAGTCAGACAGTTGAATATCTTCAGGATTATGGATGGCTTGATAAAGGGGTTTCAGCTGAAGGAACTTACACGAATGAATTTGCACAGAAAGCAGCAGATGAATTAGGCCTTACAGATCCGGAAAGTAAATAAAACGGGAGGAACAAAAAAGAATGCCGACCATTAAAATAAATAAGCTGGAAAAATATTATCCTGGTGAAAATGGAGAAGAGACTCATGCTTTGGAAGATATCAACCTGGAAATTAGGGATGGAGAATTTGTTTGTATAGTAGGCCCGTCAGGATGTGGCAAAAGTACATTGCTTGAAATTGTTGCAGGTCTGCTGGGGCATAATGGTGGAGAGGTTCTGCTGGATGATGTTTTGGTAAATGGCACGAGCCGAGATATAGGTGTTGTGTTTCAGGACGCTTCTCTCTATCCATGGAAAACAATTAAAAAGAACATTGCTTTTGGTATGGATATTTCAGGTGTTGCAAAGAAGGAACAGGACGAAAGAGTAAAGAAATACGTAAAAATGATGAATCTGAGCGGATTTGAAAATAAGTATCCATCCCAACTTTCCGGAGGAATGAAGCAGAGAGCGGGCATAGCCAGAGCATTAGTAATGAACCCTAAAGTTATACTTATGGATGAACCGTTCAGTGCTGTTGATCATCTGACCAGATGTACATTACAGGAAGAGTTGATACGTATCAGGCAGGAAGAGAAAAAGACAATTTTGTTTGTTACCCATGATATTAATGAGGCTGTATATCTTGCAGACAGAGTGATACTTTTAAGTCCCAGACCCAGTACAATACAAGCAGAATACGATATATCTATTCCTCATCCGAGAAAAAGAAGTGATGAATATCTGGTGCAGAAAGCTGCTGAAATAGTTGCTGCAATCAGTATTGGTGCGAACAGGCAGGAAAATGTAGAATATTATATTTAGGAGGGCGAACATGTTTAGAGACACAAGTATGGATTACCTGGATAAAGATGAGGTAAAAGAGATATGGAACAATAACATGAAAATTACCGATGAGGAATTTTTAAGTATGGATTTAACAGAATTCCGTGCAAGAGTCCGGGAGAGAAGTCATCATACACTGGAGATTCAGATGTATCATGCAGCATACAGAAATAAGGTACTTAGGCCTCAACAGGCTGACTATGCAAAACATTTGCTGGAAATATGGGATAAGCGAGGATTGAGCAGGGATTTGCCAGAATACAGATATGTAAGCTTTTTAATACAGTCTGCTGATAAACTGTCAAGTGGAGAGAGTGTTGATTTATCTTTTTATGAACCTAAGAAGGTAACAAAAGAGATGGAGGAAGATTTCTTTACCATATTAAAAGAAAGACGTTCGGTCAGAGAGTTTACCGATCAGGAAGTACCGGATGAACTTATAGATAAGGTTCTGGAAGCTGGTCTATGGGCAGCTCACGGCTGTAATGTACAGTCCATTAAGTATATTGTTGTAAGAGAGAGTAATGAACCTGGGTTATTTAGAGGGAGTGATGTACCGGGAGGGCCTGTTCATTTGGTCATACTTCAGGATATGCGGTGCTACAAAGCTAATTCATTTACACCGGTAAGGAACCAGCTATTAGATGCAGGTGCTGCCGGACAGAATATTGTTCTTGCGGCACATGCTGTAGGGCTGGAAGGGGTCTGGCTGACATTTCCTAATGAAGCATTCTGTGAAAGACTCAAACAGAAATTCGAATTGCCGGAGTACATCAGACTGGTAACATATGTGGATGTAGGATATGGAGATCAGACACCTCATCCGCCTTTACGCGGAGAAGTAAAAGATGCGGTACTTGGAAGATACTAAATTTATTTATTACAAATGAGCAGCAGTTCAGTATTAGGCGCGAAAAAAATGTGCAAAGTACTGAACTGTTACTAAATTATAAGGCAGAAAGTGAAAAACATTTGATTTTTACTCTGAATCAATATAAAATAGAAGAAAATAGAAATTATAGTTGACATATAGGAATCACAGGAATATAATGAAAACATAAAACATACTAAATTGATAGGAAAGGTAGGAGATAAGATATGGCAAACATTTATAAAGGAACATTGGGGTTGATCGGAAACACACCACTGGTAGAAGTAGTAAACGTAGAAAAAGAATTAGGTCTTGAAGCAACAATATTGGCAAAGCTGGAATATTTTAATCCCGCAGGAAGTGTCAAAGACAGAATTGCGAAGGCAATGATCGAGGATGCAGAAGAAAAGGGAATCTTAAAAAAAGGATCCGTTATTATAGAACCTACCTCTGGTAACACAGGGATCGGCCTTGCGGCAATTGCTGCAGCTAAAGGTTATCGTATTATTTTGACTATGCCGGAGACAATGAGTATTGAAAGAAGAAATATTTTAAAAGCTTATGGTGCTGAGCTTGTTCTGACAGAAGGCGCTAAAGGAATGAAAGGTGCTATAGCTAAAGCAGAAGAATTGTCCAAAGAGATACCAGACAGCTTTATACCTGGTCAGTTTGTAAATCCCGCAAATCCTGCTATTCATAAAAGTACAACAGGTCCTGAAATTTGGAATGATACAGACGGAAAAGTAGATATATTTGTTGCAGGCGTAGGTACAGGAGGAACACTTACCGGAGTAGGTGAATACCTCAAATCACAGAAATCTGATGTGAAAATAGTTGCAGTTGAACCGGCTTCTTCACCTGTTCTTTCTGAAGGGAAAAGCGGTCCTCATAAAATTCAGGGTATTGGTGCAGGATTTGTTCCGGATGTATTAAATACTAAAGTATATGATGAAATTTTAACTATTGAAAATGATGATGCTTTTGCAACAGCAAAGGCTCTTGCAAAACAGGAAGGTGTATTGACAGGCATTTCTTCAGGAGCAGCACTGTATGGAGCGATACAGCTTGCAAAACGTCCGGAAAATAAAGGAAAGACAATTGTTGTGTTACTGCCTGATACAGGGGACAGATATTACTCTACGCCTTTATTTGGTGAATAAATACTGGTGAGGCGGGTTATGCAAAATAGTTATCCTGTTTAAGGTCAAATGAAATATATAAACGAAAATACTGTGCTATCAGAATAAGTGCCAAAAAGGGCAGAAAGAGGTAGGGTTATGGGTGAGAAAATAACAAGAGAGAACAGAAAATTAAAATTTGAGACATTACAGTTACATGTAGGGCAGGAACAGGCCGATCCTGTAACTGATGCAAGAGCAGTTCCCATTTACCAGACTTCTTCTTATGTATTTCACAACAGTGAACATGCGGCAGCCCGATTTGGGCTTGCCGATGCAGGAAATATATATGGACGACTGACCAATCCTACAGAAGATGTTTTTGAAAAAAGAATAGCAGCGCTGGAGGGCGGCGTTGCAGCATTAGCAGTTGCATCAGGAGCAGCGGCAGTTACGTATACTATTGAAAATCTGGCACAAAATGGAGATCATATAGTATCAGCAAAAAACATTTATGGAGGAACATACAATCTGCTTGCTCACACTCTTCCTCAGTATGGAATTACCACTACATTTATAGATATTTTTGACTATGATGCAGTGGAAGCGGCCATACAAGAGAACACCAAGGCAGTGCTTATAGAGACTCTTGGAAATCCTAACTCAGATGTGGTAGATATTGAGAAGGTAGCAGAAATTGCCCATTCTCATAAAATTCCTCTTATTATTGACAGTACATTTGCGACACCATATTTGGTTCGCCCAATTGAATATGGTGCCGACATTGTTATTCATTCAGCAACAAAATTTATTGGGGGACATGGATCAGCAATCGGCGGAGTAATAGTGGATAGCGGAAAGTTTGACTGGGAAGCTTCTGGTAAATTCCCCTCTTTGACAGAACCAAATCCAAGCTACCATGGTATCAGCTTTACCAAGGCAGTGGGTCCTGCTGCTTTTGTTACAAAAATCAGAGCGATTTTACTTAGAGATACAGGAGCTACAATAGCACCGTTTCATTCTTTCTTGTTTTTACAGGGACTTGAAACATTGTCTCTCCGTGTAGAACGTCATGTAGAAAATGCTCTTAAGGTAGTAGAATACCTGGCAAATCATCCCCAGGTAGAAACAGTGCACCATCCTTCTGTATCAGAAGATGAGACACAAAAAGCATTATATGCAAAGTATTTTCCAAATGGCGGAGGATCTATTTTTACTTTTGAGATTAAAGGTGATGCAAAAAAAGCTCAGAATTTTATCGATAATTTGGAACTATTCTCACTACTGGCAAATGTAGCAGATGTAAAATCTTTAGTTATTCATCCGGCAACTACAACTCACAGCCAGTGCACAGAAGAAGAATTACTGGATCAGGGAATTAAGCCAAATACTATTCGATTGTCTATTGGTACAGAAAATATCAGCGATATTATCGAAGATCTGGAAGAAGCATTTAAAGCGGTACAATAACGTGATGCCAAAACCATAGAGTAATAAATATCAGAAATTAAAATATATAACTGTGGAGGTTACCATGAAACTTTCAAAAAAGAGTAGATATGGTCTCAGAGCCTTAATCGATTTATCAGTAAATTCAAAGACAGACCATGTTGCATTAAACAGTATTGCCGAACGGAACAGTATTTCTCCACAATATTTAGAGCAGGTTTTTGCGAGCTTAAGAAGAGCAGAAATAATAAAGAGCATAAAAGGCCCTCAGGGTGGATATCTGTTGAATGGCAGTGCAGAAGATATTACTGTGGCCTCCATACTGGAGGCCCTTGAGGGTAGCTATCAGATTGAACCAGAGGTAGGATCGGAAGATGGCAGTCAGCAAGAGATAGCACAAACAATTCAAACAGTTATTATTGATAAAGTAAATGATGAACTGGATGAATTATTAAAACACACAACATTGGCTGATTTAGAAAAAGAATATTTAACACACAGAGGATATGATCAGGACATGTATTATATATAATGTAGGGACAGGTTATGTACTCATATTCCTTTGAAACGGGAAGGCTTAGGCTTCCCGTTTTTGTTGAATATAGAAAAGTGGAGAAGCATTTTTATACAGGAGGCGAAAATTATGAATTATAATATAGAGACACAATGCATTCACGGCAGCAGTGAAAATCAGGAGGGTCATCCATTTGGTGCAGTATCTGTACCAATTTTTCAGACGGCAACATTTTCACATCCGGGGATCGGAGATTCTACAGGATATGACTATACAAGGGAAAGTAATCCTACAAGGGCAGAACTTGAGGCGGTAATATCATCCTTAGAAGGAGCCGTGGATACGGTTGCTTGTTCTACGGGAATGGCAGCAATCGGTCTGTGCCTTGAATTATTTAGAACAGGGGATCATATCGTCTGCTCAGAAGATCTGTATGGAGGCTCTGTTCGTATGTTCCAGACAATAGGGGAGCAAAGAGGAATTGAATTTTCATACGTAGATACATCGGACGTTGAGCTGGTAAAACAAAGTATACAAACACATACAAAGGCATTATATATAGAGACTCCCAGTAATCCAACCATGAAAATTACAGATTTAGCTGAGATGAAAAAGCTTGCAGAACAGTACAATCTCTTAATTATTGTAGACAACACGTTTTTAACACCTTATTTGCAGAATCCACTTCAGCTCGGTGCCGATATAGTTGTTCACAGCGGGACTAAGTTTCTTGGTGGCCATAATGATACATTGGCAGGATTTTTGTGTACAAGCAGCCCTGAGATTGCAGAAAAAATAAGATATTTATATAAAACAGTGGGCTGCTGCCTTTCTCCATTTGACAGTTATTTATTAATCAGAGGGGTTAAAACCTTATCAGTTCGACTTGAGAAGCAACAGAGTAATGCGGTTAAAATTGCAGAATGGCTGAAACGGCAGAAAAAGATAAAAGAAGTATTTTATGTTGGCTTACCTGAACATCCAGGCTATGAAGTAAATCGCAGCCAGTCCAGAGGTGCCGGAAGTATGATTTCATTTAAAACAGACTCTGAAGAAACGGCAAGGACCATACTGGAAAGAGTGAAACTGATTACTTATGCGGAAAGTCTGGGAGGCGTGGAATCGCTTATTACCTATCCTATGCTGCAGACTCATGGCGATGTTCCAATTTCTATTCGGGAAAAATTGGGAATAACAAGCGATTTTCTAAGATTTTCTGCTGGAATTGAGCACGTGGATGATTTGATAGCGGATTTGGCTCAGGCACTAGATTAGGGAAAAAATATTTTCGAAAAAAAAAGATTGGGGGTTAGCAATGAAGTTTGATTTTGATACAATAATAGAGCGCAGAGGGACAAACAGCCTAAAATATGATTTTGCACAAGAACGGGGAAAAAGCGATGATTTGCTCCCCTTATGGGTAGCTGATATGGATTTTCAGACGGCACCCGCAGTCAGGGATCGTCTGGAACAAGTGGCAAAGCATGGTGTATTTGGGTATAGTGAAGGTAAGCCTGAATATTTTCGGGCAGTATCAAAATGGTATAAGGAGAATTTTCAGTGGAATGTGGAACCGGACTGGCTGGTGAAGACGCCAGGTGTAGTTTTTGCTATTGCATCTGCTATTCATGCATTTACCAAAGAGGGAGAAGGTGTTTTGATTCAGCAGCCGGTATATTATCCCTTTAGTGAAGTGATTTTTGATAATCACAGAAAAATGGTAAATAATCCACTCAAGCTTGAAGATGGCCATTACCAGATTGACTTTGAAGATTTCGAAGAGAAAATTAAAACCAATGATGTTAAATTATTTTTGTTCTGCAGCCCCCATAATCCTGTGGGACGTGTGTGGACAGAAGCGGAACTTCAAAGGCTTGGAGATATTTGCCTCAAGTATGGTGTAATTGTTGTCAGCGACGAGATACACAGTGATTTTGTTTATCCCGGACACCAGCATAGAGTATTTGCGTCTTTGTCATCAGAGTATGCAGATATTACTGTTACTTGTACCGCACCAAGCAAAACATTTAATTTGGCTGGCTTGCAGATATCCAATATTTTTATTTCAAATTCAGATTTGAGGAACAAATTTAAGTCGGCAATAAACGCACAGGGATATAGTCAGGTAAATCTTATGGGACTGACAGCTTGTCAGGCGGCCTACGAAGACGGAGAAGAATGGTTGAAACAGCTGAAAAAGTATTTGGCTGGAAACCTGTTATATGTTCGTGAGTTTTTAAAAGAGCAGCTTCCCAAAGTTAAATTAATTGAACCGGAAGGGACATATTTGCTGTGGCTGGATTTCCGTGAATTGGGACTGACAGAGGAGGAACGGGAGGACCTCATTGTAAACCGGGCGAAGTTATGGCTGGACAGTGGTGCTATATTCGGAGAAATAGGCGAGGGATTTGAAAGAGTTAATATTGCGTGTCCGCGAGTGATTTTAATGCAGGCAATGAATCAGCTTGCACAGGCACTGTCTCATCTGCAAAATAAGTAAACTGTATTTCAATGATTTTTGCATTTGGTAAGGGTATTACCTTATGCAGCAGAATGGAGATCAATATGCAGGAAAATGAAGAGATAAAACAACGAATTGAGAAATTGAAAAAGGAAAAAGATGCTGTTATTTTGGCCCACTATTATGTGGATGGCAGTGTGCAGGAAATTGCTGATTTTGTAGGTGATTCCTATTATCTTGCAGAAAAGGCAACTATGGTTCCTGAGAAAACAATCATTTTCTGTGGTGTGTCCTTTATGGGTGAAAGTGCTAAACTTTTAAATCCTGAAAAACGAGTTATTATGGCTGATACAAGTGCAGATTGTCCCATGGCACATATGGTGGAGGCATATCAAATTAGTGAGGTGCGTGAAAAATATCCTGATGCTGCAGTAGTCTGTTATGTAAACTCTACGGCAGAGATAAAAGCAGAATCGGATATTTGTGTTACTTCATCTAACGCAGTTCGTATTGTAAAGAAACTGCCGAATAAGGATATTTTCTTTATTCCGGACAGTAATCTTGGGCATTATACTGCAAAACAACTGCCTGAAAAAAACTTTATTTTTCATGACGGGTTTTGTCATGTACATACCAGTATCCATCGTGAGGAGGTTATTCGAGCTAAAGAAGCGCATCCTGAAGCACTTATTCTGGCACACCCTGAATGTACTGATGAGGTATTGGAGCTTGCCGATTATATAGGCAGTACTTCTCAGATTATAGATTATGCAACTAAATCTGAAGAAAAGATATTTTTAATATGTACAGAAATGGGGATATTTTATGAACTTCAACAAAAAAATCCTGAAAAGAAATTTTATTCTGTCGGCCATCGCCAGTTTTGTCCTAATATGAAAAGAATCAAACTGGAAAGTGTGCTATCTGCATTAGAGCAGGAAGGACCTGATGTTTTGCTTGATGAAAATACGAGGAAAAAAGCTAAACTACCCTTAGAACGTATGTTGGAGTTAGGAAAAGAATAATGGAAAAAATGATGGGAGGTTATCCCATCATTTTTTTTAGCAGCTTGATATGGTTTTTAAAGGGTGGATAACGAAGTGGAATATCCAGCATATTGGATTTACGTATGATACTTTTCTGATGTGAAAAGGTAAGAAAGCTGTTGATTCCATGGTATTGACCCATTCCACTGCTCCCAATACCTCCAAAAGGCAAGTGAGGATTTGCCAGATGTATGATGGTATCATTTATACATCCGCCGCCAAAAGGAATATTCTTAATTACGCTATTTTTGTGTTCTTTATTTGTAGTAAAAAAATACAGAGCCAGAGGTGTGGAGTGAGCATTTACCTGAGAAATCACTTCATTAAGTTCTTTGTACTCCAGTATAGGCAGGAGTGGTCCAAAAATTTCATCCTGCATAACAGGGCTTTCCCAGGATACTTCATCCATAATCACCGGAGCAATCTGAAGCGTATTTTTGTTATACTCTCCTCCGGAAATAATTCTTCCGTCTTTCATTAAGTTCATCATACGGTCAAAGTGGATTTGATTAATCATTTTCGGATAATCAGGATTGCTCTCCGGAGATTTTCCATAAAATATTCCAATATATTTTTCCATTGCTTGTATTAATTTTTCTTTAACACTGTAATGAACAAATAAATAATCTGGAGCGACACACGTCTGTCCTGAGTTCAAATATTTTCCCCATATAATTCTTTTTGCAGCAAGCTGTATATCTGCAGTCTCATCAACGATACAAGGACTTTTTCCACCCAGTTCCAACGTAACAGGAGTCAGATGTTTTGATGCAGATTTCATAACAAGTTTACCGATATTAATACTCCCGGTAAAAAATATATAATCAAAGGGTTCTTCAAGTAAGGCCTGACTGGCAGTCTTATCACCTTCGATAACACTAACATAAGAGCTTGGAAATGTCTCCTTTAACATCTTTTTAATCACCAGGGAGGTATAAATGGCGTATTCTGATGGTTTGATCACAGAACAGTTTCCTGCGGCAATGGCTCCAATCAAAGGTGCTATGGCGAGTTGAAAAGGGTAATTCCATGGGGACATAATCAAAACAGATCCATAAGGTTCACTGTAGATATGACTGGTGGACGGAAAATGTACCAGAGGTGTTTTTATCTGTCTTGGCCGACTCCAGTTTTTTAAATTTTTTAACGTGAATTTTATTTCGTCCAGTACAATGCCTATTTCTGTTTCATATCCTTCAAAAGAGGACTTATTTAAGTCTAGCTTTAGGGCGTATAGAATTTCCTTCTCATATTTTACGATCACGTCTTTCAGACGATTAAGCTGTCTTGTACGAAAAGCAATGTTTCTGGTCTTTCCTTTAGAAAAAAAACTGTGTTGTGCTTCAAGTAATTTATTATAATCATGCATAGTGATATTCTCCTTTCAACATTTTATATTTTATAATAGATGAAAAAACAAATCAAGGCACCTCACTGTGTTTTAGTACCCCAGTTTTTCGTTGACTACAATGACTTTAATTCTGTCCTTTTCAAATTGTCCGGTAATCAAAACAAAATCATTGCAGATTCGTTCTTTATGCCTGCAGTCGATGCAACAGGAAAGAGAGGTGCAGGGTGTGTGTTTTCCTAAACGTTTTGCATCTAAAGGTGCGGCTGTCTGCCGGGCCCTTTTTATGGCTGAATCAATATCAGCTGTTAGTTTATTCATACCTACAATAATTATGACCTGACGAGGTCCATAGAGCATTGGAGCTACACGGCTGCCATTTCCATCAATATTAAAAATCTCGCCGCTTATGGTCAGGGCATTTGTTCCTGTAACAAAAGTATCGACAGTAAAGTTTTTTATATAGATGTTTCTTTTTTGTTCTTTGGAAAGTTGAGGAGCAAACTTGTCATAAAATTGATAATTGCCATTACGCAGAAACTGAAATACTCCGGCTTCTTCTAAGGTAACAGAATCGCCGCACCCAATGGTGGAACCCAAAGGTACTAATTCGGAGAGCAGAAGAAGTAATTCATCACAGTTATTTACAAAAAAACCTGCCATATTACGTCTCCTTAGATTTTGTATTAAGGATTCTATTTCCTGAGTCATAACTTACTCCTTTACTGGCATTATTTATAGTATTTAATTGAAATCTTATCATGGATAATAAGAACAAGCAATAAAGGATGTCCTTTTTTTATCCTGATACTGATTGATACAAGGCATGTGATGATGAATAATTGACAGATCTTTATAATACATATGATACCGGGGGCAAACGTATATGGAAAAATTAATATTGAAGGGGAATAAAATATGGCAATTCCAGTTTATGTTGTAACAGGATTTTTGTGTGCCGGTAAGACCACGTTTCTGAATTCTATGCTGAATCAGGTTGGAAGAGGAGAGGTAAAGACATTATTAATTCAGTTTGAGGCCGGGGAGGAAGACTTTAACAGACGGCTCAGAAACTGCAGAGTCGAAGAGTTTTCTATAAAGGAACTGAAAGAACAGTCAAAACAGGTCGCAAAATCAATTTATGATAGTATCAAGAAATGGGAGCCTGATGAAATCTGGGTAGAATGGAATGGGATGACAAAACTTTTGCTATTACAGGAATTGTTGAGTAGTTCTTCACTCCAAGGATGTTGTAAAATACAACGGGTGATCCATATAGCAGACAACATTCAGTTGGACGGAATGCTGGGAAGAACAGGAGAAGCTCTCCCGGAGCAGATTACTAACAGTGATGCCATAATCTTACGAGTCTCTATGAACAATATAAATGTTTCGGAGATTTATAAGCAGACCTGTCGTACGATTAAATCCCTGAACAAAGGAGTACCCATATACAAGCTGACAGATCAAAGGTTTGAAAAGGTAAACAGAAAAATTTTAGAACGAAGAGGGCCTCAATTTAGTTCCTTTTTCCTGGTATTGTTGATGTTCACCGCACTCTTTTTTTTGCTGATTCCCGGGTTGAACCAGACATCATTTTCTTTAAATACGGTGACAAATGTTTTCCTTGGAATTATTTTGCAGGCGATACCCTTTCTTTTACTGGGGGTGCTTCTCTCTTCATTGCTGCAGATTTTTGTTCCTGAAACATGGATTGATAAGTTGTTTCATCAATCATTGGTCAGAGGAATGCTGGCAGCCCTGATCGGTGGTTTTTGTCTGCCTGTATGTGATTGTGTTTCTATACCGGTGTTTAGAAGTATGGTCAGAAAGGGGGTGGGAATTCCCGCTGCGGTAACATTTATGCTGGCAGCGCCTGTGATAAATCCGGTTGTTATTTTATCTACATGGTATGCATTCAATGGACAGCCGTCAGTTGTGATTCAGCGTGTATTACTGGGAGGCACTGCAGCAATCATTATTGGGCTTAGTTTTGCCATTTTTCCGCCTAAAAAAGCAGTGCTGGCAGCAGGAAGAGCCGATACAATACTTTGCGGCTGTGGCTATTGTCAGGATCAAGATTCTGTTACGAGCTTAAAAGGAAAAATAAGGCTGTTGATTTGGCATGGACAAAAAGAATTCTTTGAGGTTGCTAAGTATCTCATGATAGGTTCTTTTATTACCGCTGTTTTCCAGGCATCTGGTATAGGAAGCGCTTTGAATTTACAGCGGGGAAACGGGGCAGTAATATCCACAATGTTGCTGATGGGAGCCGCATTTATTCTTTCCTTATGCTCTTCATCAGATGCGGTGATTGCACGGAGCCTATCCGGTCAGTTTCCGATGATGTCTATTATGGGGTTTCTTATATTCGGTCCTATGATGGATATAAAAAATGTTTTGTTGCTTTCTGCTGGATTCTCAAAACGCTTTATTTTAAGATTAATCTTTACCACTGTTATCGTATGTTTTGTTATGGTGTTTTTATATAATCAGATAGGAGGAAGATAGATGCGTATAAAACTGCAAAAGGTTAATCTTCAGGTATTTCTGGAAAGTCTCTGCTGTCTAGCTTTTACCCTACTTCTTGTTTATCTGGTGAAAAGCGGGAAATATCTATCTTATGTAACGCCTCGGATGAAACCATACCTCTACTTTTCGGCCATTGTTATGGGAATATGGACAGTGGCCTTAATGGGGCGTATGTTTCAACTGCAATACAAAGTCAGATCCATGCATTGTCTTGTGCTGGCTATTCCTATTTTGCTCGTACTCCTTCCGCATGCTCCGTTAGGGGTATCTGATGTTAATGAACAGTATTCAGTTGGGGGTTCATTATCTAACCCCAAGGAATCAAAACAAACGGTAAAAGAAACTGAACAAGAAAATCCGGAGAGTTCAACTGTCAACACGCCTGCTGTATCCGAAAACGCCGTCAATAATCTGCCGGGGTTGGATGCAAAGAACAGTAAAATTACGGTTTCTAATGAGGATTTTGCTGTGTGGTTAGCTGAATTAGATGCAAATTTAAGTTTATATGAAGGCTATACCATTGAAATGACCGGCTTTGTTTTTAACCAGTTTGATGTGCCAAAAGAAAATGAATTTATTGTTTCTCGACTGGCTATGACCTGCTGTATAGCCGATTTATCTTCCACAGGTGTTCGCTGTATCTATGACAAGGCCTCAGAACTTGAAAGTGAGACATGGGTGACTGTGGAAGGTACTATTTCCATTGGAGAGTACAGTGTTGCAAATATAACAATGGAGGAGCCTATAATAAATGTTAACAGTATTAAACCTGCAAAACCAGTGGAGGAATATATTTATCCTTTTATCTGAATATTGATAACAGGTGAATGTGGTGATATAATATAACGATATTTAGGCGTTATATTATTCACCCAGAGGAGATGGAAACATTGGAGCACAGGACTGGTTTATATAAGAAAAATCTGAATATTTTCCTTGATTCTAAAAAAGGGAGAATTGTTTGTCTGCTGGTATTTTTCTATCTGGCAGCTATTTTTTTTGTGGCAAATGATGAATGGCTTTACAAAACTACTATTGTCAAAATTACGGATGTACATACTGAAAAAAAGAAAACAACAAAAGCGACCCGTGGAGATAAAGAGAACTATTATAAACAAAGTATGTCAGGTATTGTGTTAAACGGGAAGGAGAAAGGCAATAGTGTAACTTTAAAGAATGAATACTCTTATTCAGGTGTTCTGAATCAAAAATACCATAAGGGAGACCGGGTACTGGTGAGTTTAAACAGCGGATCTGGCACTGCAGGGATAAAGAGCCTAAAACGGGATGTGCACTTAGCGGCACTTTTTGGGGCACTTATCTTGCTGCTTATTGTAGTGACAAAGAAAAAGGGTGTTCTTACCATATGTACGTTATTAATAAACACAGGAATTTTTGTCTTTGGATTTTCCCAGCTATTAAAGGGAGAAGATATATGGAAACTATGCAATACAATGACAATCCTATTTACTGTTGTTACACTATTATTACTGAATGGATTTAACAAAAAGACGTTATCTGCTATTATTTCAACATTATGTGTTCTGGCTGTGATCATGGGTATTTTTGATGTTGTAATTGCACACACCGAGGCATTGGATTACTCAGCGATGGAGTATCTGGGCAGTTTGGACAACCCAAGTGATTTTTTCAGAGCAGAAGTCATGCTGGCTGGTCTGGGCGCAATTATGGATGTAGCAGTTACTATTTCAGCGGCATTGGGAGAAATTATTCATAAAAATCCAAAGGTAACATTTATACAACTGTACAAATCAGGTCGAGAAATCGGATATGACATTATGGGAACAATGATGAATGTACTTCTATTTATTTTTGGCTGTGGACTTATCCCATCTTTTCTGATCCGCCTGAATAATGATGTGGGTTTTCTGACTATTATTCGTTTAAATATTCCATATGAACTATGTCGGTTCTTAATTGAAAGTATAGGAATTGTTCTTGCAATTCCAATTTCTATTTTATGCGCATCTTTGTTAATAAAGCTTAAATTTAAAAGCAGGAGGGAAAAATGATAGGTATTCTTGCACTCATACTCTTCGTACTTATTTTAATCATAGGTGGTGACCGTGGAGCGGTATCCATAATGGCACTTAGTGGAAATATTGCAGTACTTTCTCTGACCATTGTTTTGTTGGCTCGGGGATATTCACCTATATTGATTACTTTTGCTGCCGGAGCTGCTGTCAGCTATATCACGCTGATCAAACAAAATGGTAAAAACAAGAAAACAGGGGCGGCTTTTCTCGCCTCCGCAATTGTAATGCTTACGCTTATCGTTGTTACTTATGGTGTAATCTGGAGTTCACAAAGCGGAGGGCTGAATGAAATACAGGCAATGCAGGAAGATGTAATGTATTACTATAGTGTCAATATTCATATCAGCATGCTTCGTATCGCAGTGTGTACAGTTTTGCTCAGCACTCTTGGTGCGGTGATGGATACAGCTTTATCTATTACTTCATCTGTATATGAGGTAGCAATGCATGATTCCAGTCTGAGCAGGAAGGAACTTTATTACTCAGGATTACAGATAGGTGGTGACATTATTGGCACAACAGTTAATACACTACTTTTTGCATATCTGGGCGAATCCATATTGTTGTTTGCTTATCTAAAGATTGGCAAATTCACATTAGAGAGCATAATCAACTCCAAATTTTTATTTCAAGACGGGGCAGTTATGTTGTTTGGAGGAATAGCCTGTATATTGACGGTTCCCGCAGCAGCAGCGAGTATTTCCTATTTTATGCAATCTAATAATGGGCAGTGTCCATAAGGAAGCAACTATCGAACACCAAAATAACGTGATAGACAGCCAACAGACGAATGTATAAGCCTATAAAATAAAGGAAAACCGAACATCAATTTACGAAGTGGAGGGCAAATATTATGCCGAAAAGACAGCGTAATTTACTACTGCATATCATGGTAAACCATGATGAATTAGCTACCATACAGGAGCGCATGAAAGAGTTGGGCAGTCAAAACAAAAGTGCATTTCTTCGTAAGATGGCGGTTGACGGATATGCCGTAAATGTTGACCTTGCACCTGTAAAAGAACTCCTGTCATTGCAACGGCGAAGCGTGAATAATCTTGCTCAATTTGCAAAGTACGCACAGGCTCATAATGCCTATCAATCTGAAATAACAGAACTGAAAAAAGGCTACGCCGAACTATGGAAACAGTATTCAAAGGTATTAGAACAGCTTGCAAAGTTGGTTGCAGTTTAGCGGAAAGGGTATTATATTCATGTTTTCATGCAAGATTTTTAAAATCACTTGTTGAAAAATATGATGTATTAAGATATTCTATAAATATAAAACAAAAAAGGAGTTGGTTCATCCGGCGCACTGGATATTACATAATCGGTAATATAAGTGAAACGTGGAAAACATCATAATCATTTAATTCAAACTTGATAAAAATGCTATCCCGAAAAATCATCGGGCGTATTTTTGATGTTTGGAAATGATTATTGATATATGTTTTCCACTAACTGCTTTTAGAAACTATTGAAGCTGTGGAAAACATTTTCCACAGCTTTTTCTTTTGCTCTTAATTTCAAAATGGAAAGGATAAAATTACAATGCTATCAATCGAAAAATATGCTCAAAAACCAGTCTTATACCAAAAAAGTGAAGTGAGATTTTGGGATGACCCTTATATTTCACAAAATATGTTGAAAGCACACCTGAATCCGCAAGTAGAATCTGCAACACGAAAATTGGATTTTGTAAAACAATCTGTAAACTGGATTGCCAATATATTGCCAGTATCACAATACGAAAGACTTTTAGATTTAGGCTGTGGGCCGGGTATCTATGCGGAGTTATTTCATGAAAAAGGTTATCAGGTAACTGGAATAGACCTTTCAGAAAATTCTATCCAGTATGCGAAAAAATCTGCAAATAATAAGGCGTTAGATATTAAATATCTAAAAGGTGATTATATACAATCTCCTATTTTAGATGAATACGACTTGGCTACAATGATTTACTGTGACTTTGGTGTTTTGTCAAACAAGGAACGCAAAGAGTTATTAAAAAAAGTCTATAATGCACTATCACCAAATGGATGTTTTCTCTTTGATGTTTTTACCCCTGCTGAATATACGGGGCGAAACGAGTTCAAAAAATGGAGTTATGAAAAATACGGTTTTTGGCGTGATATCCCATATCTTTTACTACAGTCGCTTTATCACTATAGACACGTTAATACTTTTCTCAATCAATATATCATTGTGACAGATGATGGTACAACTTGCTACAACAACTGGGAACATACTTTTTCAGTTGAGGAATTGGAAACGGGCTTATTGGAGGCCGGTTTTAGTCAATTTCAATTCTACAAAAATGTAGCCGGCTCAACATATGAGCATGACAGCAAGACTATATGTGTAATTGCAAAAAAGGAGTAACCGAGTTTATATTGTATATTCGTGCAAAGTAGCATAAACCTGTTGAGCGGTAAATAAAAAAAACCGCTGCTCAACGGGTTAATTGCTTTGTCTATTCACACCTGTATGGCGGTAAACAGGAGGTTCCCGCCATGCCCTGTTCATATTGTTTTTCTTTTAAGCACAAAAGGCCGCTATGGAAGCATAACGGCCTGATGTAACCAGCAAACAACAAGACAAAAGCTTTTTCTCATTGCTTACAAAATGAAGGAAACAGCCTTGTATATTTCTATGCCATTTTTCAAAACGCCCGATTGGATTTTATTCAGCCGGGCGTTTTTGCGTTCCTATTAACGGACAAGCCCTGTCACTTCGGGCCAAGTTGGCCCGAAGTCACCGAAAGGAGTAGCCATGCAGGAAATTATCAAAAATGAAAACACTACCATTATTCAGACGGTAGAACACACCACCACCCGCAAAATTGGCAAGACTACTTTCTTTGTTTCCTCCCACTTCAAAGAGGGCAAGGAGGGCGATATTGTTTCCACCTTTTCCCGCTTGCTTCAATATGATGCCGACTTTCCCATGAAGACGAACTCGCCGGGGATAGCAACTCAATTATCAATCAGCGAAAAATCCTCACCAAATACGCCGAGGAAAACGGCCTCACCCCTTACGAGTTTATCTATGACGATGGTTTTTCCGGGGCCGATTTTGACCGTCCAGCCTTTTCCGAAATGATAGAGGAAGTAGAAGCCGGGAACGTGTCTACAATCATTGTAAAAGACATGAGCCGCTTTGGTCGTGACTATTTGAAAGTAGGATTTTTCACCGAGGTTCTTTTCTCTGAAAAGGATGTACGCCTAATTGCTGTTAATGACAACATAGATACCGAGCGTGGAGAGAACGACTTTGCCCCTATGATGAACATATTTAACGAGTGGTTTGTCCGCAGTATGCGACAGCACAAACGGCGTTCCCCACGTTATGGAAATCCCGGTTTGTTTTCTGGTGTGGCCTACTGTTCCGATTGTGGGAGCAAGCTATATTTCCATACAAGAGCCATTAAAAACAAGTGGGGTACTCGCCACGAGGGTTCGTATAGCTGTTCTGAATACCGCAAAGATGTACAGTATCAGGAGGGCCGCAGGTGTACCTGCCACTATACCAACGAAACAGCTCTTACCCAACTTGTATTAGAGGAACTGAGGGATTTGCTCCGCTACATTCCGAAGCATGAAAAGCAGTTTGCAAGCGTTGTGATGGACAGAAGCGCACAGGAATACAAGCGGGAAACGGCAGCAAAAAAACGAGCCGCCGAGAAGCACCGCCGCCGCATTGCTGAACTGGATACTCTCATTGAGCGGCTCTATGTGGACAATGTTTCGGGAAAAATCACAGACGAGCGGTACGAAAAAATGTCCACTAAATTTGAAGCGGAACAGGCAGAGTTGTACTGGTCAAGCTTTTTTGTAACACTTTGTTCGAAAAAATACTTAGCTAAATCTAGCTTCCATTGGTGTCAAATAATTATTGTATGAATGTGGTCTAACATAGTTATACCAGTTGATATATTC
>POVV01000163.1_pt1 | contig 54517 bp, 47 predicted proteins | sample 1560271 | NCBI WGS metagenome assembly POVV01 (sample SAMN08337232, study PRJNA429181) | Bioreactor metagenome, whole genome shotgun sequencing project. | biome: cows' rumen and soil; feature: anaerobic; isolation source: anaerobic chemostat enrichment culture, galacturonate as sole carbon... | reverse complement strand
GGGACCATAAAGACCTTTTCCAGAGGCGGTTCCGATATAACAGGCTCCATTGTTGCAAAGGCCATTCATGCGGATATGTATGAAAACTGGACGGATGTTTCCGGTTTCCTGGTGGCAGATCCCAGGATCATCAAGAATCCTGAGGTAATCGAGACCATTACATACCGGGAGTTAAGAGAGCTTGCCTATATGGGAGCCAGTGTCCTCCATGAGGATGCTATTTTCCCGGTGAGAAAAGAAGGAATTCCCATCAATATCCGGAACACCAATAAGCCTGAGGACAAAGGAACTTTAATCGTGGAAAGCACCTGCAGAAAGCCTCATTATACCATTACGGGAATTGCAGGAAAGAAGGGCTTTTGCTCCATTAACATTGAAAAGGCCATGATGAATACGGAAGTCGGTTTTGGGAGAAAGGTGCTTGAGGTATTTGAAAAGTACGGGATTTCCTTTGAGCATATGCCGTCGGGAATCGATACCATGACCATTTTTGTCCATCAGTCAGAGTTTGAAGATTATGAGCAGTCCGTCATTGCAGGGATCCACAGGGCCGTAGAACCAGATTTCTTAGAGATGGAATCAGACTTGGCGTTAGTCGCTGTGGTGGGCCGTGGCATGAAGGCGACCAGAGGGACTGCCGGAAGGATTTTTTCGGCCCTTGCCCATTCCAGGGTAAACGTAAAAATGATTGACCAGGGATCCAGTGAACTCAACATCATCATTGGCGTAAAGAACGCGGATTTTGAGGAAGCGATCAAGGCAATTTATGATATATTTATCACGACAGAGGTCTAAGACAGAAAGACAGGCGGAAGGGAAGTACCTGACAGCCTGTCTTTTTTCCTGCGCTCCTTACGTGTATCGCTTAAAGAAGGGATGCTGTCTGAGGTCCCCGTTTGATGGACCAGTGGAATGAATGATATTGACAGCAGGGGATATCATAAAAAGGGAAGGGATTAAGGTGAGCGGACGATATGAAATTTGATGTTTATAAACTGGCGGATAAATACAAGCTGACAGATACGGAAGCCCAGATATTAAAATATATTCTGGAAAATAATCAACAGGTACTTCATATGGCTGTACGTGAAGTTGCAAACCAAAATTTTGTATCGGCTGCAACGATCATCAAATTATCAAAAAAGATGGGATATACCGGATATACCGATATGATATACCGTCTTAATTTTATGATTACAAGTCATAGGAAAAATAAAGAAAGACTATCGGATATTACCAGCTTTATAAGCGATATACCAGATGAATTACTAAATGATTTTATGGGGCAGTTAAAAAAACACAGAAATGATATTATTTTGGTATCTGCTACCGGATTTTCCACACCGTTGGCGGAATATATGGAGCGTAAGCTTTTGGTAACCGGTTTCCGGGTGATTAAGACTAATGCCTATGCAGTATATGATAAAAACCGTCTTGGTGCATCACTTGTTATCGTGGTTTCCAAGAGCGGGGAAACAGATACCATTGCAAAGCTTGTTGACTATGCAAATGAAAATCAGGTGGATATCGTATCTTTTACAGGAGAACAGAGCAATTATATTGGCCGCTCGTCTACCGTCAATATTCCGATTCTGGATGATAAGACGTTAGATGACCGGAATCTGCAGTCCAATTATTTTTATGCAAGGGTGATTGTGGTATTTGAATATTTAATGAGCCAGGTATTAGAAGAACTCAATGAGTGCCAGTGAAAGCGCCCATGGCTGACAAACAAAGGAAGAGAGCCGTTTTTCGGCTCTCTTCCTTTCAATTACCTGATCAGATACATTCTTGCTTCATACGGCCTGAGCACATCTGCCTGGCCTTCATCCGTATAAGAGCTGATCAACTGCTTTTTCTCACGGTCAAGCTCTTTCGGCAGCTGCAAATGAACTGTATTACCGTAAAAATTACAAATTACAAGTAAAATAGTTTCTTCCAGCGTCCGGGTATAGGCAAAAATTTCTGGATCCTCCGGCATCAGGAGCCGGTATTTCCCATCTACGAATACGTCGTAGGTTTTTCTTAACCCAATTAACTTCTTGTAAAGGTAAAAAATAGAGTTTTCATCTGCCATTGCGGCCTCTGCATTAATTTCCGGATAGTTTGGATTCACCTTGATCCAGGGAGTTCCATCCGTAAATCCAGCTTCTCTGCCATGATTCCACTGCATCGGTGTTCTCGCATTATCACGGCCTTTTGTATAGATAGACTCCATGACGTCCGTTTCATTATATCCGGCCCCGGTCCTTTCCCTGTAGATATTTAAAGTTTCGATATCCCGGTAGTCTTCCATATCATATCTAACATTGGTCATTCCAAGTTCTTCGCCCTGGTAGATGTAGGGGGTGCCTTGCATTCCATGAAGGAGGATTGCCAGCATTTTAGCGGATTCTATCCGATATTCCTTATCATTTCCCCAGCGGGATACAATTCTCGGCAGATCATGGTTGTTCCAGAACAGACTGTTCCAGCCTTTGCAGTAAAGGGATTCCTGCCAGGTGGATAAGGCACGCTTTAATTCCAGGAATGGAAGAGGGGCTAAGTCCCATTTTTCTCCGCCCTTTTTCTGATCAAGGCAGATATGCTCAAACTGGAATACCATGGAAAGCTCACTGCCATCCGGATTGCTGTAACGAACGGCATTTCCCGGATTTGCACTCCATGCTTCTCCCACGGTAACTAAATCACCTTTCTGAAAGGTCTCCCTGCTTAATTCCTGTATAAATTCATGGAGCTTTGGACCATCGGCTGTGATCATCCGGTCAGGCTCCTTGGCAATTAAATCGATGACATCCAGCCGGAACCCGCCGACTCCTTTCTCCATCCACCAAAGGATCATATCCCGGATCTCCCGGCGTACCTTTGGGTTATCCCAGTTTAAATCCGGCTGTTTCACTGAAAACTGATGGAAATAGTATTGCCCAAGTTCCGGAACCCACTCCCAGGCGGAGCCTCCAAAAGCGGCTCTTAGTCCATTTGGAGCAGTTCCTTCCACGCCAACCCTCCACACATAATAATCATGATAAGGGTTATCTTTACTTTTTCTCGCCTCTGTAAACCATGGATGCTCATCGGAAGAATGGTTTAAAACAAGGTCCATGATAATTCGGATCCCACGGCTGCCTGCTTTTTTAATCAGTTCTTCCATATCTTCTAAATTCCCGAACATTGGATCAATATCCTGATAATTGGATATATCATAACCATTGTCATCCTGGGGAGAACAATAGACTGGCGAGAGCCAGAGAGCATCTGCCCCAAGTTCTTTCAAATAATCAAGTCTGGAGATAATCCCCTGAAGATCTCCGATTCCATCCCCGTTGCTGTCTTGAAAGCTTCTGGGGTAAATCTGATATATAACCGCTTGTTTCCACCATTTTCTGTCCATTTTCTTCTTCCTTCCCTTAAGCTTTTACGGAACCGCTGGTCACTCCTGCAATGATCCATTTCTGACAAAAAACATATACAGCTAAAACTGGCAGCAGCACCATCAAATACGAGGCAAAGGCGAGATTATACTGGGTGGAGAACTGGCCTTTAAACACATACTGGGCCAGCTGCAGGGTTTGCTGGCTTGCATCGCTTAACAAAACCAGGGGCATCAGGAAGTCATTCCAGGTCCACATAAAGGACAGGATAGCCACCGTAGCGCTCATGGGCTTAAGAAGCGGAAATATAATGCGCCAAAAGGTCTGGAACGTATCCGCCCCATCGATCCTCGCCGCCTCCTCTAATGCCACAGGCAGGGATTTGATGTAACCTGAATAAAGAAACGTATTCATGGGTAGTCCGAATATAATGTAAATTAATGTGATGCCATAGATGTTATCCAAATGAAAGGCTGAGGCCTGTTTTACCAGGGGAAGCATAATCACATTAAAAGGGATAAACATGGCGCTGATAAAATAATAATACATGAGATTGAAAAATCTGCTTTTATCCTTATTCCGTATAATGGCATAAGCCGCCATGGAATTGGTCAGGATGGTAAACACCAGATTAATGCTTGTGATAAAAAATGTATTTAAGAACTTCCTGGGATAGCCGGTAAGCTCCCATGCCTTAGAAAAATTCTCTAAGTGCAGGGAAGTGGGAAGAGCCAGTACATGTTCCATATCCGACGGTGATTTTAAGGCTATTACAACAGTAATATAAAGGGGACCCAGGATCACGAAAACAGCGATTACTGACAGAAGGATTGTCAGGAGCCAATTGGTCTTTTCTTTCTCTTTCATCAGTTTATTTTCGCCTCCCTTTTTTCTAAGAGCTTCAGCTGGAATACGGAAATTGACGCCACGACCAAGAATAAAATAACGGCATTGGCTGACTGGTAGGCAAACTGTCCGCCGTCAAATCCTCGCTTATAAATCAACATGGAGATCGTAGTGGTCGCGGTTCCGGGCCCTCCCCCTGTCATTGCCATAATCTGGTCAAATGCCATAAGAAAACTCTTAACACTCAATACCATATTGATGGTAAAAAAAGGAGCGATCAGCGGGAAGGTGATCTTGATAAACCGCTGGAGGCCAACGGCACCGTCAACGGATGCCGCGTCATAGATATCCTTATCCACCGTCTGAAGGCCGGAGAGATATATCATGGTATTAAAGGCCATGGATTGCCAGACAGTAACGAACAAAACCCCCAGCCATGCTTTGCTGGTACCAAGGATATTTACGCTCAGTCCAGGGATACCCGCCAATCTTCCAAATCCCGGAATGATATTGCCAAAGATAAAGTTAAATACAAAACCGATGATCAGGGTTCCCAGCATATATGGCAGGAAATAAAGCGCCTTTAAAAAATTCTTTCCCCGGATCTTTCCATTGAGCCCGCATGCCAGCGCCAGACTTAACACGTTGACCAGGACAGTGGCGGAAAGCGCAAACTGAAAGGTAAAGCCATAGGCCTGCTTTATGGAAGGATCCTTAAAAAACTGCAGGAAATTTTTAAACCCGATAAATTCCCAGTTCCCATAGCCCTTCCAGTTCGTAAAGCTGTAAAAGATACCCTTTAGAAAGGGGACCGTATGGAGTAAAAAGAATAGTGCCGCCACGGGAACTACCATAAGATAGTACGCCGGACTGATATGGTTGCTTCTTTGTTTATTCAATGCCTTATCCTCCTTTTACCAGGCTTAACGGGTATTGAGGATATCATATTGTTCATCGCACTTTTTCAGTGTTGCAGCTATGTTCTCGCTTTCATCCATACCGTTTGCCTTGTTTAAGAAAAACTCGGATAAAATAGCGGACAGGTTATAACCGTTGGGATAATAATGGTCTACAAAATCAGTGACCTTTCCATCTGCAATATCCTTTGCCAGGCCGGCCACCGAAGCATCCTCCTGTACAACGCCTTCCACCGGAGAAAATGCAAACTGCTCGTTTATATAAAGCTGACTGTTTTCCGGTTCCAGCATAAATGCCACAAAACGCTTGGCAGCTTCCGGGTTTTTGCATTGGTTTGTCACCATAAGCATGACATCGATCCCGGATACAACCTTGTTTTTACTCTTATCATTGGTTGCCGGATAAGCAAACATATCAAGATTGATGGATTCATTGGTTTTTTTGATTTCAGGTACGGTCCACACGCCGTTAATTAACATTGCGGCTTCGCCATTTGCAAAGCTGCGGTTGCCGTCATCATAGGAAGTTCCCATAAAGTCTGCCTGGGCATAATTCACCAGCTTGCTGTACTTTTCCAAAACTTCTTCATGGGTGCCAAGGAAAGCAGCTGTTCCTTCTTTCTTCGCCTCTAAAAAGCCCTCGGGCTGTGTTGCAGGTGCCAGAGAGTTCCAGGAGGGTAAGATGGTCCAGCTATCCTTAAAGCTTAATTCAAAGGGCTGGATGCCTGCTGCGGTCAGTTTTTCGCATACCTCAATGAGCTCATCCCAGGTCTCAGGCACCGTTACACCTGCCTGCTGAAACAGATCTGCATTATAGATGATTCCGGAAGCGTTGGTAGCAAAGGGGATGCCGTATGCCTTTTCCGCCTTATCCCCATTGATATCATAGACCATCTGCATATAAGAATCGTTTATGGTCTTTAATACTTCCTGGTCACTTAAATCCAATAAGATCCCTGCTTCCGTAAGTTCCGTATAGATGTTATCGCCGCCATAGGCGATGATGTCCGGCAGATCATCCTTGGTCATCCTGGTTTTTAATACAGTTCCCGCATCTGCCGGGGAATTTAAGGTGACCTGGACATCGGTATTCTGTGCGTTGAATTTATCCACGAGCTTTTGCATGGTAGATACATTTTCCATTTTTGAAGAGAAAAACTCCAGGTGTGCGACTCCGGAATCGGAACTCTTGCCTGAGGTTTTGCCTGATTCACTGCATCCTGCAGCCAGCATCGCTGCCAGGGAGCAGGTCAAACCAACTGCCAACATTTTTTTCATTTTCATATACATCATCCTCGCCCTTTCTGTTTCCTGTTATTTGGTAGTTCCATTATACAAAACAAATCGCGGACGCCTATATAAGGTATCTGAGATGTTTCGTAAAACATTTTTTACCTTTTTTATTCCTGGGCGCGATATTGCTCGGGAGTCATCTGATAAAGGCGTTTGAAGGTATGGATAAAATAGGAGGTATCATTATAGCCTACATAATCAGCGATTTCACTTATCTTAAAAACCGTATTTTTTAAAAGCTCCTTTGCCCGTTCCATGCGGTAGGTGATCAAGTATTTGGAAAAGTTCATCCCTGTTTCTGATTTAAACAAACGGCTTAAATAACTGGAATTGAGAAAATACTTATGGGCTGCCAGTTCGTTTAAGGAAATCTCGTACCGGAAGTTTAAGGATACGTAATTCTTGATCTCCTCGATGATGCTTCCTTTTTCCTCCTGGGAGCCGCAGGTGTTTTCCAGAATTTTAAACATATACCGCTCAAGTTCTTCCATGGTCCTAAATTGATAAAGATCTGATTTGAAGGAAAACAAAAGATACCGGTTTACTTCTTCTGATTCAGAAGAAGCCTCCCTGCTGCAATAGGCTCTGCTGATCACGGAAAAAATCTGCATGATACCGCTGTATAAGGAATATACATTCCAGCTTCCCGACCTGCATGTTACAAAAAACTGGCGGAGAGCAGTCTCTGCCTGCTGGTAGCTTCCCTTCATCACACTTTCGTAGATCGACAGTTCCTCCTGCTGTGTTAAGATCTGTTCCATGGAAAGCTCCGGTTCATATTCAAACACTCTGGTCTTTCCATCAAGCAGTCTTCCGTTAATGGCATAAACGCAGTCCCGGTAAGCGTCTCCCAGCAGTTCTTCCCCTTTATAAATCCTGCTTACGCCGCAGGTGATTTCTATTTCCCTCTGAGGCAGTTCCTGCTTAAGCCGGAGGAAAAGCTTTTGATCCCACAGCACCTCCTGCCCGTCAAACTTCATGGCAATTACCTCGTCCGGCTGCTGGAAATAAAAGACCTGGATATTGGCGTGGTCTGATGCGGATTCTAAGAATTCTGCCAGCTCCTTTGCCTCCTCCCGGCTCATACGCTGCTTCCCCTGCAATAAGAGCATCTGGTAGGAGCGTTCCTTTAGCTGTCCGCCGCACAGATCACAGAAGGTATCCATCAGGGCCCGGTTAGCAAGAATGCCGGAGATATTCACATATTGGAGGGATTCCTGCAAAAGCCTCCGGTCCACCTGCTTCTCAAGCAGCCTTTTCTTTTCTTCTCTGGCTTTTGTAATATCCCATATGGCCTTTTCCAGTTCCTCGGGCTTTACCGGCTTGGTAAGGTAATACCGGACTCCGTACTTCATCGCTTCCCTGGCGTAGTTAAAATCCGAATAGCCGCTTACGATAATCACATCCGTTGACGGGCAGTGTTCTCCCACATAGCTTGCAAGGGACAGCCCGTCCATTTCCGGCATGCGGATATCGGTGATCACAAGATCTGCATCCTTGCCGGCAAGATAATCTGCCGCCTGCTTCCCGGTTTCGGCTTCCAGACATACGGTGATATCCATATCAATATTTGTTAAAAGCTTAACGAGCATTTTTTTTGCGTAATATTCATCCTCCGCAATGATGACCTTCATTCTATCCCTCCTTATTCCTCTTGATCCGCATGTGAATGCAGGTAAAGCTTCCGTACCGGCTTTCCACCACAATTCCACAATCTTCTCCATAAAAGTTTTTAAGCCTTGCATTTACATTGGCTAACCCGATGCCTGTTCCATCCTCCCCCAGCAGGGTGTTGGCTTTTGTATTCCATAATGCATGGTTTAATTCCTCCACCTTCTCTTTTGGCATGCCGCACCCGTCATCGTACACGGAGATCAAAAGATAGTCTTCCGAATCCGGTGCTACGGAGATCTTTAAATAGTCCCGGTCCCGTTTTTCCTTAAATGCATGTTGAATGGAGTTTTCCACAATGGGCTGCAGGATGAATTTAATAACCCCATTATTTTCGTATTCCTCAGGAATATCATACTTCACTGCAAAGCGCCCTGGAAACCGGATGGACTGGATGCGGATATAGTTCTTTAGCTGGATCACTTCATCCTTTACGGTTACAAAATCAGTCCCTTTTATGTTATAGCGGAACATATCCGACAGACTTTCTGTAATGGCTGGGATTTCTTCAATTTCTTCCAGCCTTGCAATGGCTGTAACCGTGTTCAGCGCATTATACAAAAAATGGGGATTGATCTGGAACTGAAGCATTTTAAGCTCTGTCTGCTTTTGATTGATCTGCATAATATACAGCTTGGTAATGCTGTCATTGATCCTCTTTCCCATTTCATTATAGATTTCAATTAAGTTGCCGATTTCATCCTCCCTGGGCTCTAATCCTGTTAAAAGCTTTACTTCTCCCTGCCTTGCCTGGTTCATGGTTTCCGCCAGTGCCTTAATCGGCCGGCTGACCTGCTTGGATAATATAAAGCTTAAGATCCCGGCTGCTGTCAGGATAAGCATCACCCATGCCATGACATTTAACATGCTTTCCATACTGGTGTTGATCAGCAGGTGCTTTGGGATATACTGTACCAGATACCAGCCGGTGGATTCATTTTTTAAAACAGCGGCTATGCAGAGGGTGCCATTGAGAGAAAGCTCCCCAGCTCCCTTTCCGGATGCCTCAATCTGTTCCAGATGAGGAAAGGCCTCCTCTTTTTCCTTTTCTGAAAGGCCGGTCTCCAGATTGATGTGGGCGTTTCTGGAATTATAGATGACCTGGTTTTTGTATACAATAGCAAAGGAAGATGCCAGACCGTCGGCTGCATCTGTGGAATTAAAATCTTTTGCAATGGATCCAAAATCCAAGTCTGCCAGCAGATATCCATAGGTCTTATACTCGCCGATATCCGAAAGCTGGTGGTATACCGTTATCAGTGAATAGCCGGTATTTCCTATTTTCTGAGGATAGGGGATCGTATAGTATTTCTGGCTCTTTGTTTTCCAATCAACGCTTTCGATGGTCTTCCAGGCGTTTCCGATATAGTCCTCTGATATATTGTTTATGCTGCAATAGGTGTCTCCTGCAGATGTCAGGATGGTTGTTCTTTGTACATTGGGATTGATGACCGTGAGCATTTTAAGAACGGTCTGCATATAATAGTCTCTTTCATAACGGTCTTTGGGGGTCATATTGCTGGATTTTTCATGGAGTATGACATTGATCTTGGGATCGATGAGGTGCAGAAGATTTAAGGAGCTGTTATTTCCCATGGCAATATCTAAGTTCATGTTTTTCTGCTGGTTAGACTGTTTCATGTATTCAATGTTGTAGGTAAGGGCAGAAGAGACCCCTTGAATATAGCAGATGGCAAAAATAACCACGGTAAACAGCAGTAAGAGCAAATAGGTAAGCAGTATTTTGGACTGAAAGGATAATCTGCGGAATCGTCTGATCATAGTATTCCTCCTGGTATTCTGGCTTGGGTTATGTTATTAAGTGTACTATAAACATAACCTCTTGACCAGTATGCTTTTGCTTGAATCCCTTTCCCTCCCTGTGTTATGATACACGTAATATACCGTATGCTTAACTGAATCAGGCAGCGAAGCGGATTGCGGATATCTGCCTGACGAAAAGGCATAAAAACGGCCGGGAAATGAGGATAATCATGAATCCAGAGATAAAATCCAAATTAAAAGAGGGACGTCCCCATGGCACCAGTTCTTTTCCCTGTGGGATCTACCGGACACAATCAGCGCAAAAGGGCATTTTAGTAAAGCACCACTGGCACGAGGAAATTGAAATGATCCACTTCCTTAAGGGGAATTTTCGCTTATTAGTCAACATGGAGTCCTATGAAATTACGGATGAATGTATTTTTTTTATCAATCCGGGAGAGCTTCACGGAATCATCAGTGAATCCAAAAGCTTAAAAGAGGAGCATGCCATCGTATTCCAGCCGGGGCTTTTAAGCTTTGACGCCTATGACTCCGCTCAGATGTACTTAATCAATCCCTTAAAAAACAATGAGCTTTCCTTACCCAGATGCCTTCAGCCAGATCATCCGTCTTATGCTTCTATCCTGGATTGTTTTAACAATGTGACAGATTCCTTTGGCGGAGAGGAAGGCTTAGAGCAGGAGGAAGACGTTTTTGAAGCTGTGATCTCCCAGCTTCAGATCAAAGCTGCCCTTCTTAAAATGCTTTCCATCTTGTACCAGTTCCGCCTGTATTCCGATTCCTTCCGCAACGCGGATACGCGGGTAGAACTGATCAAAGCCTCCATTACCTTTATCAGGAACCATTACAGGGAAAAGATTTATATCCGTGAACTTGCTTCTCTTGCCAATATGAACGAGCAGTACTTCTGCCGCTTTTTTAAAAAGGCCCTTGGCAGGACTCCCACCGAATACATCAATGATTACCGGATCCGGAAGGCAATTACTTTACTGGAAACCACCGACCACCCGGTCATGAACATATGCCTGGATTCCGGTTTTTTCAACCTTGGAAATTTTTTGAAAATATTCCGAAGGTATACCGGCACGACTCCCTTACAATATCGGAAAGAAAAGTCAAAATAGTGAATTTTTTAATCATAGAAGTGTAAGACAAATCTTGTTCTGAGAGGTAGAATAAGGCTACTACTGAAAAGAGAGGTTGACATACGATGACTAAGAAATGGTGGCATGATAAAACAGCTTATCAGATTTATCCAAAGAGCTTTCTGGATACCAATGGGGACGGCATTGGAGACTTAAGAGGGATTATCAGTAAATTGGATTATTTGAAGGACTTAGGTGTGGATATCCTGTGGCTTTCCCCGATTTACGTATCCCCTTTTGCAGATCAGGGATATGACATTGCCGATTATTACAACATAGACCCCAGGTTCGGGACCATGGAGGATATGGAGGAGCTCATTGAAAAAGCGAAAGAACGAGAGATGTATATCGTCATGGATCTGGTCGTTAACCATTGCTCCGATGAACATGAATGGTTTAAAAAGGCGTGTGCTGATCCGGATGGCGAATATGGAAACTACTTTTACATCCGTGAGAAAAAAGACGGTAAATCACCTACCAACTGGCGTTCTTACTTTGGAAATTCTGTATGGAGCGATATTCCCGGTACCAATAAGCAGTATCTCCATTCGTTCCATAAAAAACAGCCGGACTTAAACTGGGAGAATGAAGCAGTCCGGGAGGAAGTCTATAAAAATATCAACTGGTGGCTGGATAAAGGATTGGGCGGTTTCCGGATCGATGCAATCATCAATATAAAAAAGGCCCTTCCCTTACAGGATTATGAACCGGACCGGGCAGATGGTTTATGCAGCATCCAGGAAATGCTGTCCAATGCCAGTGGAGTCGGTGAGTTTTTAAGCGAAATGAGGGATCGCTGCTTTACCCCTCATGATGCTTTTACTGTTGGAGAGGTCTTTGATGAAAAGCCGGAAGAATTAGAAGCCTTTATCGGTGAAAATGGTTACTTTTCCAGCAAATTTGATTTTAATGAAACCATATTCGGAGGAAGTGAAAAGGGCTGGTACGATGCCAAATCAATTACTCCGGAAGATTATAAGCATTGCTGCTTTGCCGCCCAAAGGCATGCGGGTACTACCGGATTTTTATCCAACATCATTGAAAACCATGATGAGCCAAGAGGGGTCAGCCATTACCTCCCGGAAGGAGAATGCAGCCTGGAAGCCAAAAAGATGCTTGGAGGCTTAAACTTTATGCTCCGGGGAATCCCCTTTCTTTATCAGGGACAGGAAATCGGTATGGAAAATACTGTTTTTTCCAGCATTGAGGAAGTGGATGATATTGCCACCATTGACCAGTACCAGACCGCCCTGGAGGCAGGACACTCACCGGAAGAGGCGCTTCGCATTGTAAGCCGTTACAGCAGGGATAACGCAAGAACTCCCATGCAGTGGGACGCATCGGCCAATTCAGGCTTTACAGAAGGCACTCCCTGGCTGAAGGTGAACCCTAATTACAGGGATATCAATGTGGCTGACCAGATGAACCAGGATCATTCGGTTTTCATGTTCTATAAAAAGCTGATCCGGTTAAGGAAAGATCCCAGGTGGAAGGAAACCATAATCTATGGAACTCTGGAACCTGTTCTTGAGGATGAAAAGAATATTATGGCTTACTACCGGAAAGGGCCGGAAACACTCCTGATCATTGGAAATTTTCAAAAAGATGCACAGGATGTTCCTCTTCCCCGGATGCCAAAGACCGTTTTGATCAATAACGATCAGGAAGTATCTTATGACGAGACCAGGATTCATTTAAAGGGCTGGCAGTTCCTTGTAATGGAAGTTTAACAGGAATAAGTGATGTAAAATAATATGGCGTTGACACTCATTTCGTAATAAGAATTGAGTATCAACGCTTTTTAATGTCTCTTTCCTGATCTGGCATTAAAATATACAAGGAACAGAAGTAAATATGTTCACTATATGGTCAACATGTTGTGAATAATACAGAATATATTTTGATTTGTATTCGAGTATGGTAAAATCCCACCACAAGGTAATTACCGGTGTAAACAACTATATATGGAGGAATAAGAGATGAGGGACAAAGTAGTAAAATCCATGCAAAGCTTTTCCAAAGCGATGATTGGACCAGTGTTATTTTTGCCTGTCGTAGGTATGATGATTGCTTTAACCGCGATCATGACCAATACCGCATTTGTTTCAGAAGGTGGACTGATGTGGACGGTTGGCAAATTTTTTAACAGTATGCTGAATTCCATTATGGGGAATTTAAGTATTTTATTTTGTGTGGGAATTGCAAATGGTATGGCAAAAAAGAAAAAAGCAGATGCATCATTCGTAGCGCTGATGTCATACATCATGTTCTTAGGCGCCAACAGCAAGTGGCTGGAGCTGTCAGGAAAGATGGTGGAAGGGGCAACTGCCGGTGCCTTATATGGTACGGGCCAAACGATTCAGTTAGGCTTTCATGTAACAGATATGGGCGTGTTTCTTGGCATGATCATAGGTGTTTTAGTGGCCCTTGTTCACAACAAACACTGTGATACCGAGTTTAAGGGCGGCTTCGCTCCTTATGGCAACAGCAAGCTTGTTTACATGATCATGATTCCGGTGATTGCAGGATTAAGCATTGGCGTGACTTATGTGTGGCCGGGAGTTGCAAACGGAATATCCGCATTGACCGGTTTTATGAGTACTGCCGGTGCAGCAGGTGTATTTGTATACGGATTCTTAAACCGGTTCCTGATCCCTACCGGTCTGCATCACTTAATCTGGTCGCCGTTCCTTTATTCGGCGGTTGGAGGACAGGCGGTGATCGGCGGAGAAAACGTGATTGGTGCAAAGCCGATCTTCCTGGCGCTGTTAAGTGATCCAACAGCCGGAATGATGCCGGATACCAGCCGTTTCCTGACCTATGGCCTGATGAAGACATTTGGTATCATCGGTGTGGCACTGGCTTTCTATGTAACAGCCAGGAAAGCGAAAAAGGCGAACTTAAAGGCTCAGATGATCCCGGCTACCTTAACTGCTGTGATCGCCGGAATTACGGAACCCCTGGAATTTACCTTTATTTTTGCAGCTCCTCTATTATGGCTGGTATATTCTGTCCTGGATGGCTTTTTTCAGATGGTAGTATATTTGATCGGCGTCCGTGTCTGTGCCACCAATGGGATCCTGGATTTCCTTGTATTAAATCTTCCGGCAGGAATCGGCAGAACCTTATGGCCTTTGTATGTCCTGGTCGGCCTTGTTGAGATCCTTGTGATTTTCGTTGTCTTTAAGTTTATGATTGAAAAGCTGAACTTAAAAACTCCGGGACGCGAAGAGGATGATACGGATATGGCTTTGGATCTAAATGCCAATGCAGCAGCAGTAAAAAAAGAATTAAAGGCAAAACAGTCCGGAAACGGAGAGACTGAGGAAGACCGGTTGAACCAGGGCCGGATCATCGTAGAAGCATTAGGCGGGAAAGAAAATATTTTAAGTCTGGAAAACTGCTTTTCCAGGTTACGAGTAGAAGTTGCTGACAATTCAAGGATTGACGAAGAGGCATTAAAGGGCACCGGAGCAGCCGGCATTATGAAAAAGGGAAATGATGTCCAGGTAGTTTACGGCCTTAGCGTCTCTAAAATGAGAACCCTGGTGGACGATGCATTAGAGAAGATGGAATCACAAAAATAGGAGGAATCACTATGAACAGAACGTTTAAATTAGTCATTGTAGGCGGCGGAAGCACTTATACGCCGGGTATTGTTAAGAGCCTTCTGGATCAGAAGGATCAATTTAAACTTTCCGAATTAAGGCTTTATGATAATTTCAAAGAACGCCAGGACAAAGTTGGCGTTTTGGTAAAAAAGGTTATTGAAATGTTTGATCCGGAAGTGAAATTGGTTCTTACAACGGATCCAAAAGAAGCGTTTACGGATGCAGATTTTATCTTTGCCCAGATGAGGGTAGGATTATATCATATGAGAGAGCTCGATGAGAAGATCCCTTTAAAATATGGTGTAGTCGGCCAGGAGACCTGCGGACCAGGCGGCCTTGCCTATGGCTTAAGAACCATTTATCCGATGGTAGAAATCATCGATTATTGTGAAAAATATGCAAGCAGGGACTACTGGATCGTAAACTATTCCAATCCGGCGGCCATTGTCGCAAAAGCAATGCATAAACTCCGGCCAAATGCCAGAATCTTAAACATCTGTGATATGCCGGTAGCGATCATGAGAAACATGGCTAACATTTTGGATTGTGACAGAAAAGATATTGAGCCGGATTACTTTGGACTGAATCATTTTGGCTGGTTTACAAAAATCCGTGTTGGAGAAGAGGACCGGACGGAAGAATTAAAGGCTTATGTAAGAGAGCATGGCTATATGCCTCCAGATGAAAGAAGTGAAGTACGGCATAATGATGCATCCTGGAAACACACCTTTGACAATGCAAAGAATTTAATGAGAATGTTCCCGGATTATCTGCCCAATACCTACATGCAGTACTATCTGTTAGGGGATGAGATTGTAAAACATTCAGATAAGAACTATACAAGAGCCAATGAAGTTATGGATGGAAGAGAAAAACGGATTTTCCAGGCAGCAGAACAGTTTGAAGCAACTGGGGAAATCGATATGACTCCATTTTTTACCGGCGTTCATGGGGAATTTATCGTGGAAGTAGCGATGAGCCTGGCATTCAATTTAAAAAAACGTCATCTGGTTATGGTCATGAACAATGGAGCTGTTAAAAATTTACCAGACGATGCCATGGTAGAGATCCCCTGCTATATTACCAAGGAAGGACCGGAAGCCACCAGAGTAGGGGAAATTCCGACTTTCTTTAAAGGAATGATCGAGCAGCAGGAGGCCTGCGAAAAATTGATCGTAGAGGCGGCAATAGAGGGAAGCTATGATAAAGCATTAGCAGCATTTACCTTAAATAAGACCATACCATCAGCGATGGCCGCAAAGCAGATCCTGGATGAAATGATTGAGGCGAACAAGGACTACTGGCCAGAATTAAAATAAAATAATTATCAGGACGGAGTCAGTTCTGATATTGCATAACAGGGGAGTATTTATTACGCCGCGGTGTACTGAGGTTCAGTATTGCCGCGGCGATTTATTTTGAACTTTTTTACCTGACGTTATATTCTTCGGTTTAAGAAAAAAGTATTTGGTACGGGAATGAAATATGGTACAATAAATGTAAGAACGGCGGGCAGAAAAAGCCGTAATACATATAAATCGGAGGAAGATTATGCAATTTCGTGATTTTGGAAAAACAGGAATTAAGGTATCGGCCCTGGGGTTTGGAGCCATGAGACTTCCGATTCTTCAGGAGGAACAGGTGGATGAAGAACGGGCGGTATCCATGATCCGCCATGCCATTGATGAAGGAGTGAACTACATTGATACGGCATATCCTTACCATCAGGGAGAAAGCGAAAGGATCGTTGGAAACGCTTTAAGGGATGGCTACCGGGAGAAAACATATCTGGCTAGCAAATGTCCGGTATGGAAGCTTGAAAAGCCAGAAGATTTTGATGAGATCTTAGATGAACAGCTTAAAAAGCTTCAGACAGACCACATTGATTTTTATTTGCTTCATGCCTTAAGCAGGGACCGTTTTGAAGATAAGGTCAAAAAATTCGATCTTGTAACGCGCATGGAAAAAGCCAGGGAAGAAGGCAAAATAAAATATCTTGGATTTTCCTTCCATGATTCATATGATGTATTTCAGGATATCCTAGATTATTATGATGGATGGGATTTCTGCCAGATTCAGTATAACTACGTGGATTTAGAGCATCAGGCCGGATTAAAGGGACTGAAGGCTGCGGCAGACAAAGGACTTGCGGTGGTTGTCATGGAACCGCTTCTTGGAGGAAAGCTGGCTGATCCTGCGGATCATGTAAAAAAGGTATTCCCCGAGGGAAAGTCTACTGTGGAATATGCCCTTGATTTTTTATGGGACCATCAGGAAGTGAGCCTTCTTCTAAGCGGAATGAGCGACGAAAATCAGCTTGAGGAAAACCTGGTTTATGCAGACCGCAGCCATATCGGAATGGTAAAGCCGGACGAAAAGCAGGTTTATAAAGAGGCAAAAGAAATCTTTGATTCCATGGCTTTGGTGGGCTGCACCGGATGCCGTTACTGCCTCCCTTGTCCCTTTGGTCTGGAGATCCCGGAGATTTTCTCTTTTTATAACATGACAGCGGCCCATAAAGAGAGCGAGGCAAAGGCCGGATACGAGGAAATGCTTGTAAAGGCGGAAGGCTGTAAGGCATGTCATCACTGCGAAAAGGAATGTCCGCAGATGATTAAGATCAGTGAAGTTATGCCGGAAGTAGCTCACGTGTTTGCAAAGCTTTTAGCTTAACGTTTAAACAAAGGAGGGACGGTTTATGCTGGAGAAACTTGATTTATCGAAAAAAATAGACAAAGAAACCTATAAAGACACTAAAACGAAGCAGAGCGAAAGGCTGGGCCTTTTGCAGCGGGAGTGCAAGGAGGCAGGAATTCCTGTCATGATCGTGTTCGAGGGCATGGGCGCATCAGGAAAGGGCACCCAGATCAACCGCTTGATTCAGGCGCTGGATCCCAGAGGTTTTGATGTATATGCTAATGATAAATCAACGGAAGAGGAACGGATGCGCCCGTTTTTATGGCGCTTTTGGACCAAGCTTCCGGCCCAGGGCAGGATCGCCCTCTTTGACAGAAGCTGGTACCGGCAGGTTACCATAGAGCGGTTTGAAGGCAAGATCCCGGAAACGGCACTGCCAGAGGCTTTTCAGGATATTCAGTCCTTTGAGCGGCAGCTGACTGATGACGGCATGGTTATTATAAAGCTGTTCCTCTATATTTCTAAGGAGGAGCAAAAGAAGCGGTTTAACCGGCTGGAAGAATCGAAGGAAACCAGCTGGCGGGTGACAGAAGAGGACTGGAGAAGGAATAAGGATTACGGCCGTTTTCTGGAAATCTCCGAGGAAATGCTTCAAAGGACGGATATGGACTATGCCCCGTGGACCATCATTGAAGGCACTGACAGGGAGTATGCCTCCGCAAAAATCATCACACAGGTGGCGGACTGCTTAGAGGATGCCCTAAGGCAGAGGAAGCTTAGGGGAGAGAGAAAAGAAAAAGAGGTGCCGGTCCGTTCGGAGAAATACCAGAGCGGAGTCTTATCCGGCGTGGACTTATCAAAGACCATGACAAAGGAAGAATATAAGAAGGAGATGAGACGGCTAAAGGAAAAGCTGGAATCCCTTCACAGCCAGATCTACCGGTTAAGGATCCCTGTAGTCCTGGGCTTTGAGGGCTGGGATGCGGCAGGAAAGGGCGGGGCGATCAAGCGCCTGACCAGCCATCTGGACCCAAGAGGTTATAAGGTATATCCCACTTCGGCTCCCAATGATCTGGAACGGGTCCACCATTACCTGTGGCGTTTCTGGAATCATGTGCCCAAAGCAGGCCATATCGCCATCTTTGACCGGACCTGGTACGGCCGGGTCCTGGTGGAGCGGATCGAGGGTTTTTGCAGCGAGGCTGAGTGGAAGCAGGCTTATCAGGAAATCAATGAGATGGAGAACCACATGGCAAATGCCGGTGCCGTTGTCATTAAATTCTGGCTCCATATCCATAAGGATGAACAGGAAAAACGCTTTAAGGAGCGTCAGGAAAATCCGTCCAAGCAGTGGAAGATCACGGAGGAAGACTGGAGAAACCGGGAAAAATGGGATCAGTATGAATCCGCGGTCAATGAGATGCTGGTACGTACTTCCACCACCTATGCTCCCTGGGTGGTCGTGGAGGCGAACTGTAAGTATTATGCCAGGATCAAGGTGTTAAAAACCGTTGTGGAGGCCTTGGAGTCAGAGATAAAAAAAAGTAAGAAAAATTCATGACCGCTTGTTTTTTCACTCTTTTTCGTGTAAAGTAGAAAAATAGGGTATCCCTTAACACCCGATAGAGCGGGGTGGGCCCTGCCCAAATAGCTTGGGCAGAAAAGAGGAAATCCCTTTCGGGGATAGAAAGAGGAATAGGCATGAATACGGTTTTAATCGTGGGCGGTGGCGCTGCAGGGATGCTGGCTGGAATAGCAGCAGCCATGAAGGGCGGTACCGTCCACATTTTTGAGAAAAATGAAAAACTTGGAAAGAAGGTCTATATCACCGGCAAGGGGCGCTGCAATGTGACCAATGCCTGTGATACAGAGGAGCTGTTCGGAAACGTAGTGACCAATGCCAAATTCCTTTACAGCAGCTTTTATGGCTTTACCAATTTTGATATGATGGACATGCTGGAAGATCTTGGCTGTCCCTTAAAGACAGAGCGGGGCAACCGGGTGTTTCCGGCTTCTGATAAGTCATCAGATGTAATAAAGGCTCTTACAAAAAGGCTTTTAGATCTTGGAGTCTCCATCCATTACAGAACCCAGGTGGAGAAGCTTTTGATAGAGGATGGCGCCCTTTTGGGGCTTGTGATAAAAGAGGCCGGGAAAAAGGAAAAGGTGTACGGAGATTCCGTGATCGTAGCCTGCGGCGGATTGTCCTATCAGGCCACCGGCTCCACAGGAGACGGTTATGAGCTGGCAAAAGAAGCCGGCCATAAGGTTACCCCTCTTTCTCCCGCCCTGGTTCCCTTTGTGGCAGAGGAGCCGGTGGTAAAGGAGCTGCAGGGCTTATCCCTGCGCAATGTGGAGGCATCCATATTAAACGGAAAAAAGGTGGTTTATAAGGAATTTGGTGAAATGCTGTTTACCCATTACGGGGTCAGCGGTCCGGTACTTTTAAGCGCCAGCAGCTATGCGGTAAAGGAACTGAAGAAAGGGCCTCTGGCTCTTTCCATTGACTTAAAGCCGGCTCTTTCCGAAGAACAGCTTGACACCAGGATTCTGCGGGATTTTGAAGAGGCCGCAAACAAGCAGTTTAAGAATTCTCTGGATCATTTGTATCCTTCCAAGCTGGTGCCGGTCATGGTGGACAGAAGCAAAATCCCGCCGGAGAAGAAGGTCAATGAAATCACCAGGGAAGAACGCCAGCGTCTTGTCCGCGCATCCAAAGGCTTTCTTCTGACGCTTACGGGACTTCGGGGCTACAATGAAGCCATCATCACCCAGGGCGGTGTTTCTGTTAAGGAGGTTAACCCCTCCACCCTGGAATCCAAGCTTCTTCCCGGCCTTTATTTTGCTGGAGAAGTGCTGGATTTAGATGCAGTGACCGGAGGCTTTAATTTACAAATCGCCTGGTCTACGGGATGGGCGGCCGGAAGCGCTGCCGGAGAGGAGAAATTCAAAGGATGAAAAAAGTTTATAATATAGCCATTGACGGACCGGCCGGGGCAGGAAAGAGCACCATTGCAAGGTCTGTTGCAGAAACGCTTCATTTCGTTTATGTGGATACGGGAGCTATGTACCGCGCTATGGCGCTGCATTTTTTAAGAAATGGGATACCGGCAGGCGATGAGGAAGCGATTTCAAAGTCGGCAGGAGAGGTGAACGTCACCATTTCCTATGAGAACGGGATGCAGCAGGTGATCTTAAACGGTGAAAATGTTTCCGGACTGATCCGCACAGAGGAGGTCAGCGCCATGGCTTCTGCGGTTTCCGTTTACATGCCGGTTCGCAATAAACTGGTGGAGCTTCAACAGAATCTGGCCTTAGAAGAAAATGTCATTATGGATGGCCGGGATATCGGAACCTGCGTGCTTCCGGAGGCGGATTTAAAGATATATTTAACGGCCAGCAGCCTGGTCCGGGCAAGAAGACGGTATGAGGAGCTTAAGGCAAAGGGGGAAGAATGCAGCCTTGATGACATTGAAAAGGATATTATTGAACGGGATTACCGGGATATGAACAGGGAGAATTCTCCCCTTAAGCAGGCAGAGGATGCAGTCCTTTTAGATTCTTCCTCCATGACCATTCCTCAGGTAGTGGACCGGATTCTTGAACTTTTTCAGGAAAGAAAAGCAGAAGGAGGAAGCCTATGGAAGTGATTGTTGCCAAATCCGCCGGGTTCTGCTTTGGAGTAAAGCGGGCGGTGGAACAGGTTTATGAACAGCTGAAACGAGATGACAAGCCCATCTATACCTATGGCCCCATCATCCATAACGAGGAAGTGGTGCGTGATTTAGAGGAAAAGGGAGTAAAGGTCATTCATTCGGAAGAGGAGCTTGAGAAGGTCAGAGACGCAGTCGTTGTCATAAGGTCCCACGGAGTAGGGAAGCGGATTTATGAGATCATGGAGCAAAACGGGATCGAGATTGTAGACGCGACCTGTCCCTATGTGAAGAAGATCCACAGGATTGCCGAGGAGCAAAATCAGGCGGGCAGGCGGCTTCTTATCATCGGGAATGAATCCCATCCAGAGGTGGAAGGTATTAAAGGCTGGGGAAATGACAATACTTTAGTGGTGGAAACACCCGAGCAAGTGGAAAGATTACCTCTAACGGAAGGGGAAAAGCTGTGTATTGTATCACAGACGACATTTAATTACAATAAATTTCAAGATTTAGTTGAAAAAATTTCTGAAACGCGGTATGATATACTTGTTTTAAATACGATTTGCAATGCAACACAGGAAAGACAGGTGGAAGCAAAGCGGATAGCTTCAGAAGTGGATGCCATGATTGTTATAGGCGGAAAAAGTAGTTCCAATACCCAGAAGCTGTACGAAATATGCCGAAGGGAATGTAAGAACACTTACTATATCCAGACACTAGGTGATTTAGATCCTGATTGTGGAAATTCTGTGCGCAGCGTAGGTATTACAGCCGGGGCTTCAACCCCGAATTATATTATCGAGGAGGTTCATACTAATGTCAGAATTAAGTTTTGAACAAATGTTAGAAGAATCATTGAAAACTATACGTACAGGAGAGATCGTCACTGGTAAAGTCATCGACGTAAAAGAAGATGAAATCGTCTTGAATATAGGTTACAAGTCTGACGGCATCATTCCGCGTAGTGAGTACACGGATGACCAGAATTTTGATCTTACAACGGTTGTACAGGTTGGAGAAGAGATGGAAGCCAAAGTCATCAAGGTAAACGATGGCGAAGGCCAGGTAGCCCTGTCTTACAAGAGATTGGCAGCAGACAGAGGCAATAAGAGATTAGAAGAAGCATTTGAAAACCACGAGGTACTTATTGCAAAAGTTGCGCAGGTACTTGACGGTGGTTTAAGTGTGGTTGTAGAGGGAGCAAGAGTCTTCATTCCTGCAAGTTTGGTATCCGATAGCTATGAGAAGGATTTATCCAAGTATGCAGATAAGGAAATTGAATTTGTCATTACCGAATTCAATCCTAAGAGAAGAAGAATCATCGGCGACAGAAAGCAGATCATGGTAGCAAGAAGAGCCGAGCTGCAGAAGGAATTATTTGAAAGAATCCATGCAGGTGATGTAGTAGAAGGTACCATCAAGAATGTAACCGATTTTGGTGCATTTATTGATCTTGGCGGTGCTGACGGCCTGCTTCATATTTCAGAGATGAGCTGGGGCAGAGTAGAGAGCCCGAAGAAAGCTTTCAAGGCCGGAGAGAAAATCGAAGTCCTGGTTAAGGATATCAACGGTGATAAGATCGCCCTCAGCTTAAAGTTCCCGGAGACAAATCCGTGGAAGGATGCTTCTGCAAAATATGCAGTAGGCAACGTAGTAAGCGGAAGAGTTGCACGTATGACGGATTTCGGCGCATTTGTTGAGCTGGAGCCAGGCGTGGATGCACTGCTTCACGTATCACAGATCTCCAAGGAGCATGTGGATAAACCTGCTGATGTTCTGGCGATCGGCCAGGAAATCGAGGCCAGAGTGGTTGATTTCAACGAAGGCGATAAAAAGATCAGTTTAAGCATCAAAGCACTTCAGTCACAGGATGAGGCTGCAGACGGCGGAGCAGTATATTCTGACGAAGTTTAAGCATAATAGAAGATAGAACCGATAAGGAAGTGGAGAAATCCACTTCCTTTTTAGTGCAAAAAACCTGTAGAAAGAAGTGAGGTACAATATGAAAAACAGGATCAAGTTCTGTCTGGCAGCCATTTTAATGCTGTCTCTTCTCCTGACCGGGTGTAGGAAGAAGGCGGAGATACCGCCGGAGCAGACTGCGGCCCAGCCGGTCAACGTTCAGGGGGAAGCGGGAAGCGCTGCAGCTGATCAGTCAGAGGCCGTGCGGCTGGAGGAAGACTATTATGATTATGTGAACCAGCAAATCCTGAACCAGGTGGAAATACCAAAGGATTCCAGCGGGTGGAGTTATTTTTACCAGCTGGATAAGGACGCCTATGAAGTTCTTGATGGGGTATTGGAAGAGGCTGTAAAGAACCGGAAACAGGCAAAGCCAGGTTCCCTGGAGCAGAAAATTGCGGACTTATATTTGACGGCCCTGGATATGAAAGGGCGGGAAAAAGCGGGGGTTGGTCAGCTTAAGCCATATCTTGATAAGTTAAGTAATGCCTCAGACATCGATGGGTATTTAAAAGCAGTGGGAAACATCTATGGAGATCTGGGAGTAAACAGCATTCTTACGGTACAGTGGATGGAAGATATGAAGGATTCCAGCCGGTATGCCCTTTACGTGGATGGAGCGGATCTGGGGCCCGGAAAGGAAACACTGGAGGATAAGACCCAGGCAAAGCTGATGGACCAGTATCAGGACTACATCAGAAGTACCCTGGAATATACGGGCATGAGCCGTGAAGAGGCAGAGAAGGCTGCCGCTGATATAATGGCACTCCAGAAGGATCTGGCCGCAAGTGCCCTTCCCTTAAGCCAGCAAAATGACCCTGATATCATATACAACCCCTATTCCATGAAGGATATAAAGGGTCTGCTTCCGGAAGGTGCAGCAGACTCTTATCTTACGCCGGCCGGACTGGCCGATGTTGAAACCCTGGTGGTAACCCAGAAGGCGCAGATGGCGAAAATCGGTAAGTACCTGACAAACGATCATCTCCCTGTTTTAAAGAACTATTCCATATTCTGTCTGGTGGATGATTTTGCACCATTTCTAACCCCTGAAATCAGAGATAATTATCAGGACTGGAATAATACACAGAACGGAATTAAGGAAAGAAAGACAGACCAGAAGCTGGCCAGTGAAAGGACCCAGAATATGCTTGGGTTTGAATTCGGCAGGCTATACGTGGAAAAGCGTTTTTCCAAGGAAGATAAGACGGCAATCGAAGAGATGGTCCGCCTTATCCTTGAGAATTACAAAAAGCAGATCATGGGCCTGGACTGGATGGGAGAAGAAACAAAGTCAGCCGCAATTAAAAAGCTGGACAACATGACCCTTAAGATCGGCTATCCGGATAAATGGCCCAATGATTATGCAAAAGCAACCATTACACCAGTTGAAAAAGGGGGGAACTTAATTAATAATGTCATCTCCCTGACAAAAGCCCAAAATGCTGTGAACAGGGAAAAGGTCCGTAAACCGGTGGATAAAACGGAATGGGGCATGACACCTCAGACGGTGAATGCCTATTATAATCCCACTGGAAATGAAATCGTATTCCCTGCCGCCATTTTGCAGGCTCCTTTCTATGATGCTGACAAGGATTATGCATCGAATCTGGGAGGGATCGGAACGGTCATTGCCCATGAAGTCAGCCATGCCTTTGACTCCTCCGGCTCCCTTTATGACGAAAATGGAAATTACCATGTATGGTGGACCAGTGAGGACAGGGCCAAATTTAAACAGCTTGCGGACCAGGTGGTGGCCTACTATGACGGGCAGGAAGGTTATAAAGGACGCCACGTAAACGGAGCACAGACTTTAAATGAGAATATCGCGGATCTCGGTTCCATGGCCTGCATCACCTCCATTGTGGGAGATGATGCAGAGAGCCTAAAGCTGGTTTTTGAGCAGTTTGCAACCATATGGGCAGCGAAATATACACCGGAAAGCATGATCAGGAGGTTAAACACGGATGTTCATTCCCCAGCCAAGGTGAGGGTTAATGCAGTGCTTAGCGCTACCGACGCTTTCTATAAGGCTTATCCGGAAATAAAGGAGGGAGATGCCATGTATGTGGCACCCCCAAAACGAGTGAAAATCTGGTAAAAAAATAAGAGGGGCTGCGGCAAAATAGTTTTGTTATTTCACCGCAGCTCTTCTTTCCGTGTTGGACAAAAAGATTTCACAAAAATCTTGACAACCGCGCTGCGTTAGTGTATACTAACTATTGCGTAATGGGAATGATTCTCATTAATATTATTAAAAAACATTTCATAGGTATACCTTTATGTCCCGCAATGCGGAACTGGCCCCTGTCCCAAATACAAGGGCAATATAAAAAAGAAAGAAGATGATGGATGATGCCTCTGACAATGGTGAGAACAGGCGAACCAAATGTGATCCGCAAGGTAGGCGGCAAGGAGGAAACAAGACGCTTTTTAGAGAATCTGGGCTTTGTGTCCGGAGGAGTTGTGACGGTTGTTTCTGAAATGGGTGGAAATATGATTGTGAATGTTAAGGATTCCAGAGTGGCCATTGGCAAAGATATGGCCAATAAGATTCTGGTGGAATAGAGAGGGAGGAAGATAATGACATTAAAGGAAATTCCATGCGGAAAAACAGTTAAGGTAACAAAGCTTACCGGGGAAGGACCGGTCAAAAGACGGATCATGGACATGGGTATCACAAAAGGTGTGGACGTTTACGTTAGAAAGGTTGCTCCCCTTGGGGATCCGGTAGAAGTGACGGTAAGAGGATATGAATTATCCCTGCGGAAAGCGGATGCGGAAATGATTCTTGTAGAGTAATTTTGCAAGAAAGTTAGTTTAGACTAATATCCGATAAATCAGGTGCTGACAGGCAGAAAGAGGTAGAGTATGTCAATTAAGATTGCATTAGCAGGTAATCCAAACTGCGGAAAGACAACACTGTTTAACGCGCTTACGGGATCCAATCAGTTTGTGGGGAACTGGCCGGGCGTAACAGTAGAGAAAAAAGAAGGAAAGCTGAAAGGCCATAAAGATGTGATCATCATGGACCTTCCCGGCATTTATTCACTTTCTCCCTATACCCTTGAAGAGGTAGTAGCGAGAAATTATCTGATCACTGATCGTCCGGATGCGATATTGAATATCGTAGATGGAACCAATATTGAGCGAAACTTATACTTGTCCACACAGCTTATGGAACTGGGTATTCCGGTGATCATGGCAGTCAACATGATGGATATTGTTGAGAAAAACGGAGACAAGATACATATCCAAAAGTTGAGCCAGAAGCTGGGCTGTGATGTTGTGGAGATTTCCGCATTAAAGGGAACCGGAATCCAGGAAGCGGCAAAGAAGGCCGTAGCCCTGGCAAATTTGAAAAATAATAGCGTTCCAGTCCATAAATTTGCACCGGAAGTGGAAGCTGTTCTGGATTCTATTGAAGATAAGCTGGGGAATGAGATTCCGGAAGAGCAGAAGCGCTTCTTTGCCATCAAGCTTTTAGAAAAGGATAATAAGATCCAGACCCAGATGAAGCATGTGCCAGATGTATCGGAAGAAATCAACCGGATCGAAAAGGAAATGGATGACGACACCGAAAGCATCATCACCAATGAGCGTTACGTATATATCTCATCCATCATCCATGAGTGTTTTACACGCAATAAGGTGGAAAAGCTGACAATTTCTGATAAGATCGACAGGATCGTTACAAACCGCTTCCTGGCTCTGCCTATCTTTGCGCTGGTCATGTTCCTTGTATATTATGTTTCTGTAACAACTGTCGGAACCTGGGCTACTGACTGGGCCAATGACGGCGTATTCGGAGAGGGCTTTAGTTTCTTTGGTCTGGAAGTTCCCGGTGTGCCGATTGTTGTAGAAGGCGTTTTAACTGCTGTAGGCTGTGCAGACTGGCTGCAGGGACTGATTCTTGACGGTATTATAGCCGGTGTCGGCGCTGTTCTTGGTTTCGTGCCTCAGATGCTGGTGCTTTTCATCTTCCTGGCGTTTTTGGAGGCCTGCGGCTACATGGCGAGAGTTGCTTTCATCATGGACCGTATTTTCCGCCGGTTTGGTCTTTCCGGCAAGTCTTTTATCCCGATGTTAATCGGAAGCGGCTGCGGTGTGCCTGGAATTATGGCTTCCCGTACCATTGAAAATGACCGTGACCGTAAGATGACTATCATGACAACTACCTTTATTCCCTGCGGAGCAAAGCTTCCCATCATCGCTTTGATTGCAGGTGCATTGTTTGGCGGAGCAGCCTGGGTGGCTCCAAGTTCTTACTTTGTAGGAATAGCAGCCATCGTTTGCTCAGGAATTATTTTAAAGAAGACAAAAATGTTTGCAGGAGATCCGGCGCCTTTCGTTATGGAGCTTCCGGCTTACCATATGCCTACCGTTGGAAATATTTTAAGAAGTATGTGGGAACGCGGCTGGTCCTTTATTAAAAAAGCAGGTACTATCATTCTTCTGGCAACCATCTTTGTTTGGTTTACTTCCTTCTTCGGCTGGGTTGACGGCCAGTTCAGGATGTTAGACGCTTTGGAACTTGATCACAGCATTCTTGCGGCGGTTGGAGGAACAATTAGCTGGATCTTCGCACCTCTTGGCTGGGGTGACTGGAAATCTGCGGTTGCAGCCATTACCGGACTGATTGCAAAAGAAAACGTAGTAGGTACGTTCGGTATCCTGTTCGGTTTTGCGGAAGTTGCAGAAGACGGATCTGAAATCTGGGGAACGCTTGCAACCAGCATGACTCCTTTGGCAGCTTATTCCTTCCTGATATTCAATCTTCTTTGTGCCCCATGCTTTGCTGCTATGGGAGCCATCAAAAGAGAGATGAACAATATGAAATGGTTCTGGTTTGCCGTCGGATATCAGACACTTTTAGCTTATGTCGTATCCCTTTGCGTTTTCCAGATCGGGTCCCTGATTTTCACAGGAACTTTTGGAATCTTTACTATCGTTGCCTTTGCCCTGATCGCAGGATTCATTTACCTGCTGGTAAGGCCGTCAAAGGAAGACAAAACATCAAATATTCATTTAAGCAGCGTGGCAGGAGCTAAATAAGCTCCGGCCATAGCTGAGAGCCTGCACCTTACCTGCAGGCTCAAAATATAAGGAGGTACTTTATGGGAACACTGGTTGTTTTAGTCGTTGTTGCCGGAGCGGTAGCATTGGCAGTAAAAAGCATGATTCGTGATAAAAAGAACGGAAAATCCATTCAGTGCGGCGGAGAATGCAAAAATTGCGGAGGACATTGCCATTAATTGAGGCGGCAGAAGGAAAAAGCTGTTAAAGCCTTAAAATACCTGTAAACGGAGGCATGCAAGTGGAAAGACAAACGGACATCAATGAGAAAAGAAAAATGCCTGACTCCAGAAGCTATCACAGGACAAAAATGCAGAAAGAACTGATCATTGAGAAGCTGAAGGCAAGAGGCTGCAGGATTACAAAGCAGCGCTGTACGCTGCTGGATGTCATACTGGAGCATGAATGTTCCAGCTGCAAGGAGATTTATTATAAGGCATCAGGCGTGGATGAGACCATCGGCGCTGCTACCGTCTACCGGATGGTCAATATTCTGGAAGAAATCGGAGCCATCAGCCGAAAGAACATGTATAAGGTCGTCTACTCGGAAACCTGTCCCATGGAAGAGGCATGTACGGTGGTTTTAGACGATGAGACTACTTATCAGCTTTCTGCCAAGAACTGGAATCAGGTAGTCCAGGCAGGGCTCAGCGCCTGCGGATATCTGGATGGTCAGAAAATATCATCTATTATAGTAAAGCCCTGTGAATGTGAGAATGCTGATTGCATTTGATATGTAGTTAGGATAAACTAACCAAAGGAACGAGTATAGAAACTATGGATAGCGGACCAGAATTAGAATTGTGTTCAGGCAGTGTGGATTATCATGAAATCATCGAATGCATTGTGAGTGCATTAGATGCCAAAGACCCCTATACTGCGGGGCATTCCCAAAGGGTGAGCGATATGGCGCTGGCCCTTTCGGAGTTTTTAGGGCTTGATAAAAAGGAAATAGAGAAGATACATATAGCCGCTCACCTTCATGACATAGGGAAAATCGGGATTCCTGATTCTGTTTTAAATAAGCCGGAAAAGCTATCCGAGGAAGAATGGACGGCCATGAAAAAGCATCCCAGGATTGGGGCTGATATTTTAAGCAAGTCCCGTCATTTAAAGGAGCTGAAGGATATTGTCCTTTATCACCATGAACGCTTTGACGGAAAAGGATATCCGGAAGGGCTGAAGGGAGAGAAGATCCCTCTGGGAGCGAGGATCATAGCCATCTGCGATTCTATTGATGCCATGACATCGGACCGGGGATACCGCAGCGCTTATTCTATGGAACACTGCTATGAAGAAATCGAAAAGAATCTGGGAGTGATGTACGATCCGGTAATCGGGGCCTTGGCATTAAAGCATTGGGACCAGGTGACGAAAACGGCCGGAAAATGATAAAATTTATCAATAAATGGAATTGTATTTGACTGGTGAAAATATGCTTGATATGATAAAACTACTAAAGGGAAAATCTGGAAATACAGAGGAGGATACGAGAGATGTGGGATATCTTAAAGCTTAAAAAGGCAGGAATCTTTGCCGGAGGCGTGCTCTTTGGAACAGCGGGAGTCAAGCTTCTTTCCAGTAAAGATGCGAAGAAGGTCTACACCAATTGCACAGCAGCTGCTTTACGGGCAAAGGATTGTGTAATGAAGACAGCCACCTTGGTTCAGGAAAACGCAGAGGATGTCCTTGCGGAAGCAAAGCAGATCAATGAAGAGCGGGCCGCAAAGGAAGTTAAGGCTGCAAAAGAAACGGAAACTGTTGTGGACGGCAGCACCAAGGATCAATAGACGACAAAAGAAAAGGGGAGAGCGGGGCCAAAAGTGAGAAGGGCCCCGTTTTCTGTAGGGAGGATCAGACGTGAAATTTATCATTAAACATGAGATATCAGGAAGACTCCGGGTACACCTTTCCCAACCTCGGATGACCTGCCGGGAAGCCGACACTTTGTTGTATTACCTTCACAGCTTGAAAAACGTGACCGGGGTTAAAGTCTATGAGCGCACCGGTGATGCGGTTATCTCCTACGTTGGCATCAGGGAGGAAATCCTGGATGCGCTGATACGTTTTCAATATGATTCTGTTCAGGTGCCTGCAGGGGTGATCGAACATTCCGGGCGTGGACTGAATGCCAGGTATCAGGAGAAACTTGTAGGCAGAGTGATAATTCGGGCAGTAAGGAAGCTTTTCATTCCTGGCCCCTTAAGGGCCGTCCATATCGGGTTTCAGTCTGTGAAATATATTGTCAGGGGATTTAAGTCTCTTCTGAGAGGAAAGCTTGAGGTGGCGGTCCTTGACGCTGTGGCCATCGGCGTATCTGCGCTGCGTGGGGAGCTGGAGACAGCAGGTTCCGTCATGTTTTTACTTGGGATCGGAGAACTTTTAGAGGAGTGGACCCATAAAAAGTCTGTTGGAGACTTAGCCAGAAGTATGTCCTTAAATGTCAGCAGGGTCTGGCTCTTAAGCGGTGGACAGGAAGTGCTGGTGGAAGCCTCCTCCATTGTACCTGGGGATGAGGTGGTGGTGCACATGGGAAATGTCATTCCCTTTGACGGAGCCGTGATTTCCGGAGAAGGTATGGTGAATCAGGCTTCCTTAACAGGGGAAGCTCTTCCAGTAAAAAAGGAGGCGGACGGATACGTTTATGCCGGGACCGTGGTGGAGGAAGGAGAACTGACCATCAAGGTCCGGGAAGTTTCCGGTTCCACCCGGTTTGAAAAGATCGTCACCATGATTGAAGAATCGGAAAAGCTGAAATCTTCCATGGAAAGCAAGGCCGGCCATCTGGCGGATAAGCTGGTGCCCTATACTCTTATGGGCACGGGCCTTACCTGGCTGCTTACGGGAAATGTGACAAGGGCACTCTCCGTGCTGATGGTGGACTTTTCCTGCGCGTTAAAGCTTGCCATGCCCATTTCTGTGCTTTCGGCTATACGGGAGGCAGGCATGTACCACATAACCGTAAAGGGAGGCAAGTATCTGGAGGCAGTGGCAGCGGCAGTGACCATTGTCTTTGACAAGACCGGAACTCTTACAAAGGCAAGACCAACAGTGAAGGACGTGGTGACTTTTGGAGAAGAGAAGCCGGAAGAAATGCTTCGGATCGCCGCCTGTCTGGAGGAGCATTTCCCTCATTCCATGGCAAAGGCAGTGGTGACGGCTGCCAGAAACCAGGGACTGGAGCACGAAGAAATGCATTCCAAGGTGGAATACATCGTGGCTCACGGTATCGCCTCGTACATAAACGGCAGAAAGGTGGTCATTGGCAGCCATCATTTTATCTTTGAGGATGAAGGCTGCAAGGTTGATGATGCTTACCGGGAGAAATTTGACAGCCTGCCCGGAGACTGTTCCCACCTTTATCTCGCCGTTGACCAGAAGCTTTCGGCAGTGATCTGCATTGAAGATCCCCTTCGGGAGGAGGCCGCGGCAGTAGTAAACTCCCTTAAAAAGGCGGGGATTAGAAAAACGGTCATGATGACAGGAGACAGCGAACGGACAGCAGCGGCGGTTGCCGCCAAAGTAGGAGTAGATGAATATTATTCAGAAGTGCTCCCTGAGGAAAAGGCCCGTTTTATAGAACAGGAAAAGGCATCAGGAAATACGGTCATCATGGTGGGGGACGGGATCAACGATTCGCCTGCCCTTTCCGCAGCAGATGTGGGGATCGCCATCAGTGACGGCGCTGAGATCGCCAGGGAAATCGCGGATATCACCATTGCGGCAGATAATCTTTATGAGATCGTTACACTGAAGCTGTTAAGCGACAGCCTGATGAAGCGGATACATAAAAATTACAGCAGCATTGTTGGCTTTAATACAGGTCTTATCCTTCTGGGAGTCGGTGGGATCATGTCTCCCACAGCCTCGGCGCTGCTTCATAATACGTCCACTCTGGGGATCAGCTTAAGCAGCATGCAGAATCTGCTGTCCTAGGAAGCCGGGATTGACATTTCCGCTTTCCTGATGTATACTTGCAATGAAAATTGAAAGGGGTGCTGGAGAACGTCCGGCTGAGATAAGGCAGTATTGTCTTAAACCCTGTAACCTGATCTGGATAATGCCAGCGTAGGAAGCTTTCAGGCTAAGCCTGTTCACCCGCCCGGATATCCGGGCGGGTTTTTTGCGCGGGCAATGAGCCGGGTGAATATGCTTGCATATTCATTCTGCGAATGCCGTGACAACTAAGAAAAACCTGCAATGCGCGTTTTTCTTAGCTTATATCATCACACAAAAAGGAGAGAAAAGACATGAATGCAAGCGTAGCGATCCAGACATTGCCTGAGGCAAAGAATGATGAGGAACTGATCCGTATTGTTGACCAGGTGATCGATTATATTAAGAGCACAGGACTGAACTATTATGTAGGACCTTTTGAAACCGCCATTGAAGGGGATTATGATGAACTGATGGACATTGTTAAGGAATGCCAGCACATTGCCATAAGGGCAGGTGCTCCCTCTGTTGCCGCTTATATCAAAGTCACCTACCGGCCGGAAGGGGAGGTACTTACCATTGAAAAGAAAGTCACAAAGCATCACAAGTAAGCTTTGGTCCTGCTCTGCGGTCATTGGACTTTTGGTTTTGTGGCAGGGGATCAGTTCGTTCGGTCTTGTGGACCGCTTTCTGCTCCCTTCGCCCGTCAGTGTCGGAAGGGCATTCGTCACGGAATTCCCGGTACTGGCAGTCAATGCGGGAACCACCCTTGCCGAGGCGTTTGCCGGGCTTTTCCTTGGGGTGGCAACCGGTTTTGTGATCGCTGTGATCATGGATCATTTTGAAGGGCTTTACCAGGCTTTTTATCCGCTTATCGTTCTGACACAGACCGTTCCCACGGTTGCCATTGCCCCTCTTTTGGTATTGTGGTTTGGCTACGGAATGGCACCTAAGGTGATCCTCATTGTCTTAACCACCTTCTTTCCCATTACCGTGGGCATGCTTACCGGTTTTAAGTCAGTGAATCCGGATGCGGTGAATCTTTTAAAATCCATGGGAGCCGGAAGCGTAAAAATATTTCGCTATATCAAGCTTCCCGGAGCTATGGGGCAGTTTTTTGCAAGTCTTCGGATCTCGGTTTCCTATGCCGTGGTCGGGGCGGTCATCTCCGAATGGCTGGGAGGCTTTGGCGGACTGGGCGTATACATGACCCGGGTGAAAAAATCCTTTGCCTTTGATAAGATGTTTGCGGTCATTTTTCTCATTTCGGCCATCAGCCTTCTTCTTATGAAAGGAGTGGACGTGCTTTCTAAGAAATGCATGCCATGGGATAATCAGTGATATGACACAATTGGAGGAATATATGAAAAAATCAGGTTTGGTAATCTTAATGGCAGCAGCGGCTGCCGCAATTCTCACTGCCTGCGGGGGAACCGGGAAACAGGCGGCAAACACGAATTCATCGGATTTAAAAAAAGTGACATTTGTCCTGGACTGGACTCCCAATACCAATCATACCGGACTTTATGTGGCGGAGGAAAAGGGATATTTTAAAGCCGAAGGGCTTGAGGTAGAAATCGTCCAGCCTCCTGAGGATGGGGCGGCAGTTCTGGTAGCCTCAGGAAAAGCCCAGTTTGGAATGTCCTTTCAGGACTCCATGGCTCCGGCCCTGGCAGGTGAAAATGCCCTTCCCATAACGGCAGTGGCAGCGGTCATCCAGCATAACACCTCCGGTATAATTTCCAGAAAAGGTGAGGGGATGGCATCTCCTAAGGGAATGGAAGGAAAGAAATATGCAACCTGGGATATTCCGGTGGAAAAGGCCATGGTCAAAGATGTGGTAGAAGAAGCTGGAGGCGACTTTTCCAAAGTGCAGCTGATTCCCAGCACTGTTACGGATGAGGTTTCCGCATTAAAATCAAAATCAGTGGATGCCATCTGGATCTTTTATGCATGGGCAGGTGTCAAGATGGAAGTGGAAGGCCTTGATACGGATTACTTTGCATTTGCAGATTTGAATCCGGCGTTTGATTATTACACGCCGGTCATTATTGCGGGAAATGATTTCCTAAAGCAGGAGCCTGAGACAGCCAGAGCCTTTTTAAAGGCTGTGAGCAAAGGATATGAGGATGCAGGAAAAGACCCGGAGGAGGCTGCCCGTATCTTACTTAAGGCTGCGCCGGAGCTTGATGAAAAGCTGGTGATGGAAAGTCAGAAATATCTGGCGGATAAATATCAGGCCGATGGGAAAGCGTGGGGATCTATAGATCCGGAACGGTGGAACAGGTTTTATGGCTGGCTGAATGAGAATGGCCTTTCCAGTCCTGAGATTCCGGAAAATGCCGGATTTTCAAACGACTATCTGCCTCAGTAAGTTTAGAGGATTTGACTTCATAAGCATTCGCCAGATGCAGGAAAGCCTGCAAAAAAAGGAGGAAACCATGACACACTTAAAGGTGGAAGGCATTACAAAATCCTTTGATGAAAAGACGGTCTTAAAAGGCGTATCCTTAGAGCTTAAGGAAGGAGAGCTGGTATCTCTTCTTGGAGTCAGCGGAGGAGGAAAGACCACACTGTTTCATATCATTGCAGGACTATCTCTGCCGGATGAAGGACATGTGTATCTGAATGAAGAAGAAATCACCGGAAAACCGGGATCAGTCAGCTATATGCTGCAAAAGGACCTTTTGCTGCCATACCGTACCATCGTGGACAATGTGGCCCTTCCCCTTCTTATTAAGGGCATGAAGAAAGCAGAGGCCAGGAAAAAGGCGGGAGAATATTTTAGACAGTTTGGACTGGAGGGGACGGAGAAACAGTACCCTTCCCAGCTATCCGGCGGTATGAGGCAGAGGGCAGCCCTTTTAAGGACATATCTGTTTTCAAACCGCATCGCTCTTCTTGATGAACCCTTCTCCGCTCTTGACATGATGACCAAGCGTGGGGTGCATGAATGGTATTTAAAGGTGATGGATGACATTCATCTTTCCACTCTTTTTATCACCCATGATATTGACGAAGCCATTCTTTTATCAGACCGCATCTGTATGCTGACCGGATCTCCCGGCAGGATTACAAAGGAAATCATCATAAAGGAACCAAAACCACGGGATAAGGATTTTAACATTTCAAAGGAATTTCTGGAATATAAGAGAGAGATTTTAAAGCATTTGGAAGGGATATGATTGTATGCGGGCTTTTAAAAGCCCGCTTTTTTGTTTGAATCATGTGAAAAAAATATCATGCTGCTCCAAACGAAAAAGCTTCATATATTCTTCCAGAATCAATTCTGTCACCAGATAAAAACCGATCCGTGATGTAATATCGGCATCCCTGTAGTTCAGTTTCCTAAAATAGGCATACAGGCTTACCACACTGCTGCCGGAAATCGGATTCTGACTCATTCCTGTAAGCGTTACGATCGGAACTCCCCTGGTCTGGGCAATGTAGGAGAGCTTGCATATGATATCGGTACTTCCAGAGTAACTGATGAAAAAAGCGATCTGCCCCGGTGTTAAGTTATTGGCATACAAGATGCAGTTATCACGGTCATCAGGGACAATAATGATCTTATTTAAATGCTCAAGCTTTTTTGCCAGATCCAAAGCCACGATCCTGGAAAGACCCAGTGCAAAAAATATCACCTGGGGGCTTTCATAAATCAGCCTTGCCGTTTTCTCAATGTTCTGCCGTGAATTGATGGCCAGTGTCTGTTTTAAGCTGTCCATAACAGAGGTCTGCTGCTCAGCGGCCTCTATTCCATACTGTTTCCGGTCATGTATGATCTGGTATTTCAACTCACTGAACCCGTGATAGCCCAGCTTTTTACAAAGTCTCACAATGGAATTGGGTGACAGATATAACTCTTCCGCCACCTTGGCGATCTTTAAATCCTGCAATATGCCGTAATGTTCCAGTAAATAATTAACAATTCTTTCTTCTGTTGGATTCAGCTTTATTCCCCTGTTTGACAGCTGGTCAAATAAATTCATCTTTCACCCTCCGTAGCCCTTTTCTCGTAATGTGAAATAATACACATATTGTGTTTATTTATACTTTTCGTATATAAATAATAATATACTTCCAAACACTTGTAAATCAAAAATAATCCTTTATTATAAAGCTATAATTTCATACCGGTATTGAAATCATTACATTAAGGAGACGGAGGGTCTTAAATGAAAGAGTTTTGGCAAAAATTTGGAAAATCGCTGCTTCTGCCCATTTCTACCATAGCAGTCGCCGGTATATTCAGCGGCCTTGCAGCAGCAATGCAGAACAGCGCAATTGTAGGGGAAACATTTGCAAATCTTGTTTATGTCCAGAATTTTATTGGTTTTATCCGTAAGCTGGCCGGACTGGTATTCGGAAACCTGCCTTTATTTTTCTGTATGTCCATCGCGATCGGCATGGCAAAGGATGAAAAACCGACTGCGGCATTTTCCGCTGTCCTGGGCTTCCTTGTATTTCATTACACGTTAAATTACATTCTGGGGCTGAAGGGGATTACCGCTGAATCCACAAGCATCAGCAAGCTTATGGAACAGGGGATGTCACAGGTGGACGCAACCATTGTAAATGCTAAGTATGAGATTATGCTGGGATATTTCACTCTCCGCATGAATGTATTCGGAGGCATTCTGGTAGGACTTCTTGTAAACGCTTTACATAACCGGTTCTACACGATCACACTTCCGAGTGCCGTTAATTTTTTCGGCGGAAAACGCTTTGTCCCGCTGATTACCATTATCACCATTCCACTGGCTGGGATCGCATCTTACTTCATCTGGCCGTTCTTTAACTCATTCATCGGACTGATCGGCAGCTGGATCAACTCCATCGGCGTATTCGGACCTTTTGTATACGGTGCTGCCAACAGGCTTTTGATCCCTACCGGACTTCATCATATTCTAAACCAGGTGGTACGCTTTACACCGGTAGGCGGAACAGCGACCATAGATGGTCAGACCGTCATGGGCGCGTTAAATATTTTTAATACTGCCATTGCGTCAAACAGCCAGGTCCCAAATGATGTATTCCAGATGGGCGCCCGTTACGTAGGCCAGGGGCACTCCCTTGTCGTTATTTTCGGCCTTCCGGCTGCTGCCTTCGCAATGTACCGGTCTGCAGATGATCAAAACAAAAAAAGAGTCAAGGCACTGCTTTCTGCAAGCGTTACCGCTTCAATCCTTACGGGTGTTACAGAGCCGCTGGAATTTTCCTTTATGTTTATCTCACCGGTGCTCTTCCTGTTCCATGTAATTATGACAGGGATCGGCTATATGACGGCTGCTTTGCTCCATTGCAGCGTGGGAGGCGTTCAGGCAGGACTGATCGATTTTACGATTTTCGGCATCTTCCGGGGGGCTCAGAGCAAATGGTACCTTGTGGTACTGATCGGCATCGGTATGGCGGTTATCTACTACTACGGCTTTACTTACCTGATCCAAAAGTTTAATATTTCAACTCCCGGAAGAAATGAAGGGGCTGATACAGAAGACGAAAAAACAGCAATTGTAAATTCCGGAAACGGCACAAAGCTGGCGGAACAGATCCTGGAATACTTAGGCGGCAGAGAAAACATCGATGAAATCAACAATTGCTTTACCAGACTGCGTGTTACCATCAAGGATACATCCCTGGTTCAGGAGCACAATTTAAAATCAACCGGTGCATCAGGCATTGTCCGTCCTTCTGCCAATCAAATACAGGTCATCTACGGGTTGAAGGTTGAGAGCATTGCAAGAGATGTGAAAGCATTGTATCACGCGAAGCATACAGGAAAGGATTAAATAAAATGAAACATAAGTTAAAGATTACGATTGTGGGAGGCGGTTCCACATGGACTCCTGGAATATTGAATGCGTTTATCCACCACATGGATACTCTCCCGGTCACAGATCTGGTTCTATATGATATTAACGCAGAACGTCAGGCACCTATTGGAGAATATGCGCAGCTGCTATTCCGCCTGCACGCTCCTAAAGTAAAAGTCACTTACACAACAAGCAAAGACGACGCCTATGACTCCGTCGATTTTGTTATGGTCCAGATCCGTACAGGCGGATATCATATGCGGGAAAAGGATGAAAAAATCCCAATGGAATACGGAGTGCTCGGTCAGGAAACCTGCGGACCCGGCGGTTTTGCCTACGGGATCCGTTCCTTAAAAGACATGATCGAAATTGTAAAGGATGTGCGTAAACACAGCCAAAATGCATGGATCCTGAATTATACCAATCCAGCCGCCATCGTAGCCTACGGCCTGCAGCGGGAGTTTCCTGATGACAAAAGGATTCTCAATATCTGTGACCAGCCGATCAACCTGATACATTCTTTCGCCAAGCTGCTTGATGTACCGGCAGAATCCCTGGAACCCACCTATTTCGGACTCAACCATTTTGGATGGTTTACCCATCTTTACAATCAGAACGGCCAGGATCTGCTGCCCCATCTAAAGGATCGGATAAAGGATAAGGGCTTTCTGCCTGCCGATGCCGCTGAGCGCGACCCTTCCTGGCTGGATACTTACGCACTGGTACAGGATATGGTGAATGATTTTGATGAGTATGTTCCTTCCACCTACCTCCAATACTATATCTATCCCGAGTACAAGGCTTCCAAGTTAAACCCGAATTATACCAGAGCTAACGAAGTCATGGATGGCCGTGAAAAACATGTGTTTTCCGAATGCCGCCGCGCAGTCAGTCAAAACAGTCTGGAAGGAATCCATGTAGTAAAAAATGAAGCTCACGGTGATATGATCCTTTCCATAGCGGAAGCTATTTACTTAAATAAAAATGCGTACTATATTATAATGGTTAAAAATGAAGGTATCATTGAGAACCTCCCGGATGATGCAGTCGTGGAAGTGACCTGCCTGCTGGGCAGCCGCGGGCCTAAACCATTCCACACCGGACCTGTCTCTGTTTTTTATAAAGCATTGCTGGAAAACCAGTACGCCTACGAACGCCTGACCTGCGAAGCTTATTTTGAAGGCAGCTACACAAAAGCATTGCAGGCGCTGACATTAAACCGCACCGTCACAGACGCCAAGAAAGCGAGAAAGATCCTGGACCGCCTGATTGAAGAAAACAAAGGCTATTGGCCCAAACTGACCTGACAGAAAGGATTGTATCTATGTGTAAAATGATTATAAATGCAGATGACTTCGGTTATTGCCGGGCTGTCAATTATGGGATCATAGATGCTCATCTGCAGGGGGTACTTACATCCACTACACTTTTAACCAATACTCCAGGCTTCCGGCACGCTGCCGGCCTGTCAAAAGAATGCCCCTCACTGGGAGTCGGCCTGCATTTAAACATCGCCCTTGGGCAGCCTCTAACCAATGGCAGCACCCTGACCGGAAAAGACGGGTCTTTTATTAAACCACGAGATCTATCCGCCTTCCACAATTATCTGCCGGAGGATATCCTGGCAGAGCTGGAGGCTCAATACCAACGGTTTGTAGAGGTAATGGATAAAAAACCGACCCATCTGGATTCCCACTTATTCACAACGGACAGCAATCCTGTTATGGCTGCTGCAGCCAGGACACTCGCTGAAAAATACAAGCTGCCTCTGAGAAACCATGATATATCAGGCTTTCCCCACGTGGATTTTATACAATTCCGCACGTACCATGGGGAACCGGGGCTGTCTTATGTGTACGATCATATGGATGATATTTCTTCCAGACCATATGTGGAACTAATGAGCCACCCAGCTTATGTGGACTCATATCTGTTTCAATCCTCCTCCTACAATTTGCAGCGCCTTGCGGAACTGGATTTTCTGGTCAGCAATAAAACGAAAGATATGCTGCATAAATATTCGGTTGAATTGATCAATTACAGTCAGTTGTGATCATGTAACAGAGAGCAGCCCGATCCAATGCATTATATTGGAAAGCTAAGAATTAAGGATAAATAAAAGGGGCTGTTGTTATCTGCAATCAGCCAGAGACTTGTTTGGCAAGTTCTACAATTATCTCTGCCAGGGGATCCGGAAGATAAAAGAGGTTTTCTCACCAGGCACTGACGTGACCTCGATGCCAATGCTATGGCGGTCCGCAATCCGTTTCCCGATTGCCAGACCAAGACCGGTTCCTGACCGGTTGGATTCGCCAATAGACATATAATACTCTTCAAACACATGGGGCAGATCCTTTTCCTGAATGCCGGTACCCCTGTTGCTGATTATTGCAGTGCAGCCGCTGACATCAATCGTGACCGACACCCGGATTGGCTCTCCAGGTATGGAAAACTTGATGGCATTGTCCAACACGGTTCCTAACATCTGGCGCAATCGGCCATAATCCCCGCAGAAAGGAAATATTTCACCGTCCTTTGTATTCAGTTCTATGACATGCCCGGCATTTTGAGCGATATGCCTCAAGGTCCGGACCGCATCCTCTACGACCATCATAAAGTCAATCGGCTGCTTTTCTATATGATAGCTGGGATTTTGCAATCGGGACAGTTCCAAAAGGTCATTGACCATCCGGTTCATGTGAACGCTCTCCGAAAGCATCTCCCTATAGTATGCCTCCACCTGCTCCTGACCAGTCACAACCCCATCACAGAGTGCTTCCAGGGAACTGCGGATCACCGCCACCGGAGTGCGTAATTCATGGGAAATATTAGAGATATAAGTCTTCCGCAATTGCTCTAATTCCGCCTGCTGCCGGTCCGCTTCTTTAAGCCGTATTGTGAGTATGTCGATGTTACCCGCAAGGACTCCAAGCTCATCCTGGCGTTTCACGCCGGTCTTTGCAGTATAATCACCTTTGGTCATCCTTACGGTAATTTCTACCATACGTTTCAGCGGATTTACAATGTTACGTGAGAATATGAGACACGGAACGATTAACACCAGCAGTGCGAGGAGCATACTTCCAGCCAGCACCCAGCCAGCTTCCATAATCGTGGAGAACATGTCGCCGGTGCGGGCATGGATGACCACCACCGCCACCGTCCTGCCGTCAGAGAACTGAACCGGTGAGGCAATAATGAAGTTTTTTTCCAGCATTTGATCGGACCACCGTTCACTGATGGAGGTTTCTCCCTCCATGGCCTGATCAATGAGTGTCCGCGCTTCTGCGGGAATGGAGGAATAAGTAATATTATATTTGCCAAATTCCACGTGGATCGTCTGTGTGGCGCTGTCCACGATCCATAGGTTGCTTAAGGCAATGTTATCCATGAAATCCAGATAAATGCCCAGTCTTAAGTTGGACTGCTTCATTTGCTCTTTAAGCCCCGACTCAATCGGATAATGCTCTGGTAACTCCCGCTCAAAATACACGCTTAGAGAGTGGGCGATGGCCTCTGTTTTCTGTATGAAGCCTGAACGATAGTTATGCACTGTTGTTCTGGTATAAATAATCAGAAAAATCCCGCCTACCGTACTGCACATCAGGACAAGTGCTGCGGTAAAATAGAGAAGGATCTGCGCTGTTAGTTTCCGTTTCATTCTGTCACCGCTCCTGCCTGATCTCAAACTTGTATCCGGAGCCCCAGACTGTCTTGATCTGCCAGTTAGGGTGGCTTAAGTCAGACAGCTTGTACCGGAGACGCTTGATGTGGGTGTCTATGGTGCGTGGGTCGCCAAAATAATCCACGCCCCACACCAGATCCAACAGATTGTTTCGGGTATATACCCTGTTACGGTGGGTGGCCATCAGCCAGAGAAGTTCAATCTCCTTCTTTGTCAGGTTGACAGGGCATTCATTTACCGTCACCGTAAGGTTGTCCAGCGAGATCCTTAAATTGTCATACATGAATAACTGCTTCTGTTGCAGATTTCCAGAAGCCTGATCGATACGCCGCATTATGGCGCGTATCCTGGCCATCACCTCGCCCGGTGAAAAAGGCTTCACAATATAATCGTCGGCGCCGATATCCAGGCCCATGATCTTCTCAAAGTCCTCTCCCCGTGCCGTGATCATGATAATGGGAATCGTGGAGCTGCTGCGGATCTGCCGGCACACCTCGAAACCATCTTTGACCGGCATCATGATATCAAGAAGTACCAGGTCGATATCCTCTCTTTCATATATTTCAAGTGCCTGCTGTCCATCATGAGCCCTGTGTACCGTGTAACCTTCCTTGACACAATACTCGGCCAGCACGGAAACAAGCTGCCGGTTATCGTCGCAGATCAGTATAGTTATCATTCATGTACCTCCCTTTCTATAACTACTATAATAGGAATTTATGACATTTCCATGTCATTTTTGACATAGAGTTCACAAATTTGAACGCAAAATGCCACATTATTGCCATAAATATATTTTATTATAAAATTAACAATAAAATCAACATATGTGATAGAACTTTGTAGAATCTAAACATATGCATTAAGAAATGACAGGAGGAAAATATGAAAAAATGGATTAAGTTACTGTTTGCTGCAGGTCTTACTATGTTCGTTCTTACGGGCTGCGGGGGAAGCTCAAGCACCAACAAAGCAGAGAGCCAGGCCCAGTCTGAGGAGGGCACCTCTTCCCGCAAAGAGGAACTGATTATCGGAACCGCCGCCGATATTAACAACCTGGATTTACAGAAACAACAGGATGCGACCAACAACATTGTATTAAAGCTCACTCATGAAACTCTGATTTTCTTCACAAACGAAGGCACGATTGAGCCGCGCCTGTGCACCGGCTGGGAGTTTAAGGACGACACCCACATCGTGTTCAAACTGTATGATAACATGTGTTTCTCCGATGGAACTCCGCTGACGGCTGAGGACGTTAAGTTCACTTATGATATGGGTCTTCAAAATGAGCTCAGCGTATTAAAGGGACTTGTTGAAGTCAATGTTATCGATTCCCTGACTGTGGAGCTGGTTATTGACAGCTACTCAAACGAGTTCTTACAGTCCCTTGCCTCTGTTCCGGTGAGTATTCAGTCCAAGGCAGCTTATGAGAGCGGTATGGACGAACCATATCTGATCGGTTCCGGCCCGTACAAGCTGGATAAGTGGGAACCGGATGAGCAGGTAACCTTCGTAAAGAATGAGAACTACTGGGGAGATAAGAAGGGGGGCTCCAACCGCATCACCTTCCGTCCGATCAAAGAAGCTTCTACCAGAGCCATTGCCCTTCAAAACGGTGAGATAGATGTCTGTATCGATCCGTCCATGGACAACTTGCCGGATCTGGAAGCTGATGAAAATGTAACCGTATTTGAGAGACCTGGCACCCGTCTGTTCTATCTTGGCTTCAATGTAACAAAAGCACCGTGGGACAACTTAAAAGTAAGACAGGCGGTGGCACATGCGATTGACCGTGAATCAATCATTGATGTGGTTTTGATGGGGAAGGGACAGTCTCAGACTACCATTCTAAACCGTGGCCTGTGGAGCTTTTTCGATGACATGGATGGTTATCCGTATGATGTGGAGGCAGCAAAAGCCGCATTGGCTGAGAGCGGCTATACCCCAGGCGGCAAAATTCCACTGCTTATCTCCAACGAGAGCGATTACGGCCAGGTAGCACAGTTGATTCAGGCGAACTTAAAAGTAATCGGTATGGATATCGAAATCCAGACCGTTGAGCCGGCTACACTGAAAACCGAGTGCGTAAATAGTACCCAGGGCCTGTATTTGTGGAGATGGAACGAGGACAGCAAGGTTGATTTCGTATTTCGTGACCTGTACTACACCGGTTCCGGCAGCAATTATCATCACTACTCCGATCCGAGGGCGGATGAGCTGACGGACTTGATTCTGACTGAAAAAGATCCGGACAAACGCCTGGAATACTCCAAGGAGCTTCAGAAGTACCTGGTTGAGGCAGCTCCCCAGGTCCCTCTGTACATTAAGAACTTAATCATTGCCTACAATAAGAATCTGCAGGACACCTACTTATATGGCGGCGGAAACCACGACTGGAGATTCGCTTACGTGACAGAATAGAAGAGGTTTGCTTATGGGACGATATTTACTGAACAGACTGCTTCTCATGATCCCGGTGATCCTGATAACTTCGTTTCTGATCTACTCCGCTATGAACATGACGGGAGGAGATCCGGTCCTCGCTCTGGCCCCTGACAATGCGTCGGAGGCCCAGATCGAGATAATCCGAGAGGAGCTAGGGCTTAATGACCCCTTTGTCATTCGTTATTTCAAGTACATGGGCGGAATGCTAAAGGGCGATCTGGGTACCTCCTATGTAACTAAAAAAGATGTCTTCGAGACTTACATACAAAGACTGCCAGCCACTATGCAGCTGGCCTGCGCCTCTGTTTTCGTGTCCGTGCTGATTGCCATTCCCCTTGGCATTTACACTGCCATACGGCAGAATACCTGGAAGGATAATCTTGGGATGGTATTTGCACTTTTCGGTGTTTCGATGCCCAACTTCTGGCTTGGACTCATGCTTATGCTTCTGTTTTCACTAAAGCTGGGCTGGCTGCCATCCAGCGGCCGTAATGGACCATTATCCCTGATTCTTCCTGCCGTGACAGTCGGCATGGGACTAGCCGCACTGATTACCCGGACCACCCGTTCTTCTATGCTGGACGTGCTCCGTCAGGATTATATGCGCACTGCCAGGGCTAAGGGGGCGGATGAGAAACGGGTGATTCTCCGCCACGGGTTGAAAAATGCCCTGATTCCGATTATCACCGTAGTCGGTATGCAGCTCAGCAACGTTTTGACCGGATCTGTGCTGGCCGAGACCGTATTCGCCTGGCCGGGGGTCGGAAGGCTGATTTTTGATTCTATTTCCAAACGCGACACGCCGATGGTTACCGGGGCTATTATCATGTCCTGCGTCCTCATGAGTATCGTAAACGTACTGGTGGACGTAGTATATGCATTCTTTGATCCCCGAATCAAGGCGCAGTATATAAAAAAGAGGTGATATCATGGCAGCAGAGACTGTAAAAAGCCGTTCTCAGGCCCAGGAGGTCTGGAGAAGGCTTAAGAAAAACAAAGGTGCCATGATCGGTCTTGGTTTTCTGGTGCTGCTTGTTGTGGTTGCCATTGCCAGCGGCTTCATTTTCGATTATGACACGGAAGTGATCGGGATCAACCCTGCATTAAAGCTTCAGCCGGCGAATGCGAAACACTGGTTCGGCACCGACAACTTAGGACGTGACATATTCGCCAGAGTCTTGTACGGAGCCCGCTACAGCCTGGTAATCGGTGTGGGCAGCGTGGCCATCGGTCTGGTGGTCGGTGTGATCTGCGGCGCCTTAGCCGGATACTACGGCGGCATAATCGATCAGGTAGTTATGAGAACAAACGATATTCTGTATGCAGTGCCGAATATCATGATTGCAGTTGTTATTGTGTCCTTGTTCGGAACCAACACGATGAACTTGCTGTTGGCACTTTGCGTGACGGTTGCCACGGCATTTACAAGAATCGCCCGTGCTTCCGTTATGACGATCCGGGGACAGGAATATGTGGAGGCAGCCTACGCTATGGGACTTCCCACCTGGAAGGTTATCGCAAAGCACATCCTTCCCAACTGTCTTTCCCCGATCATTGTTCAGATTACCCTTTCCATCGGTACTACCATCATTGCTGCCTCTTCCTTAAGCTTCCTGGGGATTGGCATTCCAAGCCCGGCACCGGAATGGGGGGCAATGCTTTCCGAGGGACGTAACTTTATCCGAAATTCCAGTTATATCTGCGTAATACCGGGACTTGCCATCATGTTAACGGTACTGGCTTTAAATCTTTTAGGCGACGGGCTGCGGGATGCGCTGGATCCAAAACTGAAAAAGTAGGTGATGAGTATGAACGAAATTATATTAGATATCAAGAACCTGGTGATCAATTATGAGACAGATGACGGCTGCGTCCGGGCTGTGAATGGCCTCGATCTGCAGCTTGGCAAGAAAAAAACACTGGGTCTGGTAGGGGAAACCGGTGCAGGAAAGACGACCACCGCCCTTTCTATTCTGAATCTGGTGCCGAATCCGCCGGGAGTTATCCGGGACGGAGTCATCATGCTGGATGGCGACAATGTGCTGGAGAAGAGCCCAAAGGAATTGGAAAGGATGCGCGGCAACGATGTTGCAATGATCTTCCAGGATCCCATGACAGCCCTCAATCCGGTTATGACCATCGGTGAGCAGATCGCAGAGAGTATCCTCCTGCATGAAAATATTTCTGAGGAAGGAGCCATGGAGCGGGCGAAAGAAATGCTTAAGATGGTCGGCATTGCAGAGAGCCGTGCCTGTGACTATCCCCATCAGTTCTCTGGCGGTATGAGACAACGTGTGGTCATCGCCATTGCGCTGGCTTGCAATCCGAAACTGCTGATTGCCGATGAGCCAACGACTGCCCTGGATGTGACGATTCAGGCACAAGTACTGGAGCTGATGAAGGGACTGATCAGACAATACGAGATGTCTATGCTCTTAATCACTCACGATCTTGGCGTTGTAGCCGAGATCTGTGATGAAGTGGCGGTTATCTACTCAGGAAAGGTCGTGGAAAAAGGTACTGCCGATGAAGTTTTCAACCATACCCGTCATCCATACACGGAAGGCTTATTCAACTCCATGCCTAACTTAAAACAGCGCGGCGAGGAGCTGGAGCCGATTCAGGGCATGATGCCGGATCCCATGAACTTACCGGAAGGCTGCTCTTTCGCAGAGCGCTGTCCTTACGTGACAGATCGATGTCAGCAGGTACCGCCGGAGTTGAAACCAAATGGTGACACCCATTTCGTGGCCTGCCTGGCTTATGAGGACAAAAATTTCAAGCTCAGGAGGTATCAGGATGCCGGGAAGTAACTATGTATTGGAAATTGAAAATCTGACAAAATATTTTAATACACCGGCCGGACAGCTTCATGCCGTAGACGGTGTCAGCTTTAAGCTGGAGTATGGAAAGACGTTGGGAATCGTTGGGGAATCCGGATGCGGCAAGTCCACCACCGGCCGGACCCTGTTAAAGCTGACCCCGCCGTCCTCCGGCAAGATTATTTTTGACGGCGAGGACATCACCGCTTATCGCGCTTCAAAGATGCGTAAGCTGCGTACGGAAATGCAGATAATCTTCCAGGATCCCTTTTCCTCCCTGGATCCCAGACAGAGCATCATGCAGCTCATCAGTGAGCCGATGATCCAACACAAATTGGTCAGCGGCAAAGCGGCCATCGAGAAAAAGACACGGGAGCTGATGGAGATTGTCGGCCTTTCATCCCGATATGTCAATTCCTACCCTCATGAGCTTGATGGCGGCAGACGCCAGAGAATCGGTATTGCCCGTGCCCTGGCTGTAAATCCCAAACTCATCGTCTGTGATGAGCCGGTATCCGCCTTGGATGTTTCAATTCAGGCACAGATTTTAAACCTGTTAAAGCAGCTTCAGAAGGACCGCGGCCTTTCCTACATCTTCATTACCCATGATCTGTCGGTAGTAAAATACTTTTCTGACGATATCGCAGTCATGTATCTGGGGCAGATGGTTGAGAAGGCAAACTCCGACGATTTGTTCGCAGAGCCGATCCACCCATACACCAAGGCACTGCTGGCAGCAGTTCCGCAACCGGTAGTGGGAAAGGATCGTCCCCAGCGTCAGCTGATTAAGGGCGAGATCACCTCCCCGGTAAATTTACCTGACGAGTGCCGGTTCTCTAGGCGCTGTGATTTCACCTGCGACCAATGTCTGCAGAAGAATCCGGAGCTTAAGGAGCTGCGTCCGAATCACTTTGTGGCGTGTACGCTTGCAAAGTAATAATGCCTTGGCATTAATGATAAGAGTTAAAATAAACTGTGCGGGCTATTTTTAGCCCGCTGTTTTTGTTTAAACTATGTGAAGAAAATATCAAAAACCTTATTGTAAGTATCAAGTTAATTTTGTATAATAAAGAGAGAAACCACCATGATTGACTGCGGAGATTGATAAATATGATAAAATTGACAAATTTTGATGTTAAAAAAATGACGATCGGAGAAATGGCTAAAATCAATCACATATCAGAGCAGACCCTGAGGCTTTACGACCGGGAAGGGTTATTTTCTCCCGTAAACAGGGATGAAAACACCGGATACCGCTACTATGACATTCGCCAAAGCGCCCAGCTTGACATGATCCGGTACATGAAAGCTTTAGGGATGCCCTTAAAGGAGATCCGGATCCACATGAAAAAGTGGGATATGGGCCGGGTAAAACAGCTTCTCAGGGAGAACAGAGATGCCATTGACCAGAAGATTGTGGAACTTAATCTTCAAAAGCGCGCCATTGAACGGACGCTTGACAGCTATGACCGCTATGAGGCGGCTCCTCCCGATGGTGCCATTGTTATGGAGTACATACCAAAACGCCGGATGTATGTAAAAGAGACGAAAACTAATTTTTATGACTATGAAATCGATGAATACGAACGTCTTTTACGCAGCTTAAAGGAGGATATGGGAGACCGTAAGATCTCTCCGTTTTACTTTGCCAATGCAGGGACCATATTAAGGCGGGAGAATTTTATGAAGCGAAACCTGTATTCCACCCAGGTGTTCGTGTTCGTGGACCAGGAATACGTTGAGGAAGAGCTGATTACCGTCATACCGGCCAATTCCTATCTTTGCATATATTGTGACCGGTTTTCAAAAGAGAAAGAATACATTGACAGGCTGCTGGCGACCATAGAAGAGAATCACTACACGGTAATCGGAGATTACATCTGTGAAGTCATTGTTGAGATGCCTCTTGACTATAAAGAAAGGGGCATGTTCCTGCGCCTGCAGGTACCGGTCCGTATGTCCTGATATTTGGTGATTTTGCTCCATTGACCTGATACCATCTATAACCTTTATAATGAATGCATCAGGAGCTTGGCTCCATAACAGGTTCTTATATAGAAAGGATGACGACGATGATGAATAATGAAAAAATCCGTGTGGTACAGTATGGCTGCGGAAAAATGGCAAAGTATATTCTGAGATATTTATACGAAAATGGCGCGGAAATTGTAGGAGCCATTGACGTGAACCCTGATGTGGTAGGCATGGATGCAGGCGAATTTGCCGGCCTTGGGTTTAAAATCGGTGTTCCCATCCGAAGTGACGCAGATGCGGTCCTTGATGAGTGCGATGCAGACATCGCCGTCGTGACCCTGTTCAGCTTTATGGAGGATGTATATCCTCATTTCGAGAAATGTGTTTCCAGGGGAATCAATGTGGTGACGACCTGTGAGGAAGCCATCTATCCATGGACCACTGCTTCCGCCATTACCAACCGTCTGGACCGGATGGCAAAAGAAAATGGATGCACCATCGTTGGAGCAGGAATGCAGGATATTTACTGGATCAATATGATCGGCTGTGTGGCAGGCGGTGTACATCGGATCGACCGCATAGAAGGAGCAGTCAGCTATAACGTGGAAGACTACGGACTGGCCCTTGCCGAGGCTCACGGCGCAGGCCTTACCCCTGAGGAATTTGAAGAAAAAATTGCCCATCCAACGACTCTGGAGCCTTCCTACGTATGGAACTCCAACGAGGCGCTGTGCAATAAGATGGGTTGGACCATCAAATCCCAGACACAGAAGTGCGTTCCTTACTTTTATGAGAAAGACTTATATTCCGATACTTTGGGAGCTACGATCCCCAAGGGCAACTGCATCGGCATGAGCGCGGTTGTAACTACGGAAACCTTCCAGGGACCGGTCATTGAAACCCAGTGCATCGGCAAGGTTTACGGCCCGGATGACGGAGACATGTGTGACTGGAAAATCATTGGAGAGCCGGACACGACCTTCTTTGTGAAGAAGCCGGCTACGGTAGAGCATACCTGTGCGAACATTGTAAACCGCATTCCAACCATACTGAATGCTCCGGCAGGATTTGTAACGGTTGAAAAGCTTGACAATGTTCAGTACTTATCCTATCCAATGCATTTATATCTGGAAAGCTAAGAATTAAGGCTGAATAAGAATTAAGGATAAATAAGAATCCGCAGAGACTCTGCGGATTCTTTGCGTCTTTAAACATAGGCGGCTCCGACAGAACGGGCTTGGCAGTTTGACAGGAAAAGTTATCCCTTTTCTCACCCGCTGGAAAATGGTATTATGGGGATAAGGCTGCTGTTATCGGCAGGCAGTCAGAGACTTATTTGATTTTTTCCTATATATTGGGATGATAAAATTACAGGAGGTAAGAACATGGAGCGATTTGAGTACAAGACATTGTTTACCGATGCAAAGGGAATGCTTGGTGGAAAAGTAGACCAGGGTGCATTTCAAAAAGAGTTAAATGAGTTAGGCCAGCAGGGGTGGGAGCTGGTAAATACAGTTCCTGCCGCTCAAAGCTATGGGAGTACAAGGTGGATCATCTCCATATTTAAACGGAAGGTCGAATAAGCCTGTAATGCGACGAATGATAAGTGATATATAATGGATTGATGTAGAAATATAAGTAATTACGCATGAAGAGAGATAAATAACCCGAATAATCAACAGAATACAACAATGAACCCTAATGGACAATCGAAAAAACATGATAAAAATGATATGGATCAGCAAACATGGATTCTCTTTATTTCCTTATAATGCTTTGACAATACCGGAAGTGATGCTATAATCAGAAGGCATATATTGAGACAGGATAACAAAGGAGAAGAAAAATGAAAGTTCTTGAAAAGCATCCCATGGTCATGATCGCAATCGGTATCATAGGAATTTCCCTTTCTGCGATTTTTGTCAAATATTCCGATGCACCCTCCGTGGTGACGGCTGCGTACCGGCTCTTGTGGACGGTGGGGCTTATGACACCGGTGGTATTTGGGAAAGCCCAGGTCCGGGCAGAGCTGAAACGGACCAATGGAAAGACCATTGCATTATGCGCAGTGAGTGGAATATTTCTGGCTCTTCATTTTACGTCATGGTTTGAATCGTTAAAGCAGACTTCTGTAGCAAGCTCGACGGCAATCGTCTGTACGGAGGTCATCTGGGTGGCTTTGGGATTTGTCGTATTCTTAAAAGGAAGGATTGGAAAAGCTGCCCTTATAAGCATTGCCATTACCGTATTCGGCAGCCTGCTTATTGCCTTCTCTGATTATTCGGCAGGAGGGGATCATCTGTCCGGAGACGGGCTTGCCCTGGCAGCGGCAATCTTTTCTGCCGTCTATACCCTGATCGGCCGGGAAGTGAGAAAAGGAATGTCGACAATATCTTACACTTATATTGTCTATTTCTTCTGTGCATTGGTGCTTTGCATATTTACCATAGCGGCCGGAATTCCTTTCCATGGTTATGGGATGAGCTCTGTGGTGGTAGGGCTTCTTCTGGCGGTATTCTCTACCCTTCTTGGACACAGTATTTTCAGCTGGTGCTTAAAATTCCTGTCTCCCTCTTTTGTATCGGCTTCCAAGCTCTGTGAGCCGGTGGTTGCAGCTGTATTTGCCGTGTTCCTCTTTGCTGAGCTTCCCGCTCTTTTACAGATCGCCGGAGGCCTGATCACCATAGGCGGTGTGCTGCTGTACTCCAGGGTGGAGAAAATTGGGGAATGATTTTTCTTGTGATTCCATTAAAATAGTGATAACCTAGAAAATGTGGAACTAATTTCCAAATAGATAGGAAAGGATTCATGGTAAATGAGCAGAAAAGGAAGTCATGCAGGTACGATGAGAAAGGGGATCCTTCTGGCAGTCATATTGATGCTTATAGGGACTACGACTGCACTGGCAGATGACACTTCTAAATTTGTCCCGGGAACCAAAATAAACGGAGTTCCTGTGGGAGGAATGACAGTTGAAGAAGCGAAGGTACAGATAGAAGGCTTTTATGGCAGGGAATATCGCCTTTCCATCAAGGAGAAGGGAGAGGTGACAGAGGTCATAAACGGTCCTGAGATCGGCTATCAGGTAGTTTTTGCGGAAGGGCTTAAGACGGTTTTAGAAGAGCAGAACGCTTCGGGGCGGGTGACAGGCCCTGCAGCTGACAATACCTATAGCCAAAAGGGAGCAGCCAGTTATGACGAAGGGAAGTTAAAGGAAAAGCTGAATTCTCTTTCGTGTATAAGCGGCGAGGGCATTACGGCTACAACGAATGCCCGGATTTCGGACTGGCAGCAGGGAATTCCCTTTGCCATCTTACCGGAAGTACAGGGGAACAGCGTAAACTTTGAAAAACTGGAAGCAGCCGTCAAGGCTGCGTTAAATGAAGAACTTTCCCAAATAAACATTGAAGAATCAGGCTGTTATGACACCGTAACCGTCACCTCAGAGGATGCCGGATTGATCGCCCAGCGGGATGCGCTCAACCGTGTCAGGCAAATGGAAATCACCTATACCTTTGGAGACCAGTCGGAGGTCTTAAAAGGAGAGGAAATCTGTTCCTGGATATCGGGGATGACGGGAGAAGCGATAAACGTAAGAGGAGATAAGACTTCGGCTTACATAAAGGCTCTGGCAGACAAGTATGATACCGTAGGAAAGGAACGGGCATTTCGGGTCACGGATGGAAAGGCCCGCCTTCTTCCAGGCTCCTATGGCCAGAAGATAGATCAGGCAGGAGAAACCGCTGCCCTGGCTGCTCTCATACAATCCGGGCAAAGCCAGAAAAGAGAACCGAAGTATGTTCAGACAGTGGCTAACCGGAGCAGTGCCTGGGGCGGGGCCTATGTAGAGGTAGATATGGCGGCCCAGCATGTTTACATGTATAAAGATGGTGTTCTGGTATGGGATTCTCCGTGCGTCACAGGAAATGTTTCTAAAAAGTACACAACTCCGGAGGGAATTTTCACCCTTTACTATAAGGAAACAGATCGAATCCTGCGGGGAGAGAGAAAAGCGGACGGCACCTACGAATATGAAAGCCATGTGAATTACTGGATGCCGTTTAACGGAGGGATCGGTCTTCATGACGCAAACTGGAGAAGCAGCTTCGGCGGAGAGATCTATCAGACAAAGGGGAGCCATGGCTGTATCAACCTTCCGCCGGATAAGGCAAAGATTTTATATGGCCTTGTTTATTCCGGAATCCGCGTAATCTGTCACTATTAAGTCAGGTGTATGAAAAAGATAAAAACGATGTCCTGATCCTGGACAAGAAAAAAGAGAAAGCCGTTTCGGGTATTATATCCGAAACGGCTTTTATTAATTGGGCCTCTGACGGATTCTTAGGAGTCCAAATCATGGCCTTAAAGAATGAAAAATATTACTATGAGAGTAATAAATGTTGAAATATGGGATGGTATCCGTATGCAATTGAAACTATTTACACGTCAAATAAAATGAAGTATCATAAGGCCATCAGATAAGGATAAGTAAAAAAAGCGGAAAAGGAGAAAAACAATGAGAACATTTAACGTATGCATCGTTGGAGGGGGAAGTACTTTTACACTAGGTTTCTTAAAGTCATTTGTCAGACTTAAAGAGGAATTCCCCTTAAAGAAGCTGGTGCTGTTCGACATCGACAACGACCGCCAGGAACCGATAGGAAAGTATGGTGAGATTCTGTTTAAGGAAAGATTTCCGGAGCTGGATTTCTCTTACACAACCGATGTTAAGGAAGCTTATGAGGAGATGGATTTCATATTTATGCAGATGCGATCCGGAGGACTTCCTATGCGTGCAAAGGATGAGCATATTCCGCTGAGCATGGGAATCATCGGACAGGAAACCTGCGGGGCAGGAGGGATGGCCTATGGCCTTCGGTCCTGTGTGGATATGATCAAGGCTGTACACGATATCCGTACCTATGCGCCGGATGCATGGATATTGAACTACTCCAATCCCGCTGCAATCGTTGCGGAAGCACTCCGCAGAGAATTTCCGGCTGACAAGAGAATCTTAAACATCTGTGACCAGCCGGAGAATGTGGTACGCTCCTGCAGCAGACTTTTAAAATGCAGTTGGGAGGATTTAGACCCGGTTTACTTTGGACTGAACCATTATGGCTGGTTTACCCATATGTATGACGTTCATACAGGAGAAGATTTACTTCCAAAGATCAGGGAAATGGTTGCCCAGAACGGCTTCCTTCCCCAGGATGCGGAACAGAGAGATAAGTCCTGGCTGGATACCTACGGAATGGTAAAGACAATGATGGAAGATTTCCCGGAGTTTCTGCCAAACACCTATGACCAGTATTACCTATATCCGGAATATAAGGCCAGCCATCTGGACTCTGATTTTACCCGTGCGGATGAGGTTATGGCGGGAAGAGAAAAGCGGGTCTTTCGCGAGTGTGCCCAGGTGATTGAAGAAGGAAAGCTGGGAGATAAGTTTGATGAGATTTCTGATGCCCATGCCGAAATGATGATTAAGGTTGCGGAATCCATTGCTTTTAATAAAAATGACAGGCATATCCTGATCGTTGAGAACAACGGTGCGATAGCCAATATGCAGGACGATGCCATGGTGGAGGTTGTATGCGAACTTGGAGCAAACGGCCCACGCCCCATGAGAGTAGGAAATATTCCTCAGTTCTATCTGGGACTTTTGGTTAATCAGGTATCCTGTGAAAAGCTGATTGTAGATGCTTATTTTGAGAATTCTTATCAGAAGGCTCTGGGGGCATTTACCCTTAACAGGCTGATAGGCGATGCAAAGAAAGCAAGAAAGGTACTGGATGCTTTGATTGAAGCTAATAAAGGAATGTGGCCTGAGTTAAAATAAGGGGAAGCAAAAACTTGGCGGGAG